>BNJT01000045.1_pt1 | contig 118490 bp, 203 predicted proteins | sample 8540491 | NCBI WGS metagenome assembly BNJT01 (sample SAMD00202455, study PRJDB9452) | human saliva metagenome | host: Homo sapiens | reverse complement strand
AATACTTGCTCGTATTTCTCAAAGGAGTTAGTAAACAGGCACTAGCATTGGATATCACAGCTCCTGTTGTGTACAAACTTTAGGGCACCAGATTGTAAAACAGAGCCAAATAAACCAATAGAAACTCCTCAAAATAAATTTACCAAGTATAAAGAAAGTCACAATAGAAGCATTGTCTATAAATCCACCTGCGCAGAGACAATTTCAGTGCCAAGTATAGGATTACAATAGCTACACAAAGTAAACCAGTCCACGAGTGTAAGCGTAAGTGTAATAATAGCCTGAACAAGCATTTCTGTAGAACCAAGCACACCTAGTAGCCAAAAGCACCTGCTAGATGTTGAGTAACTCACTAGTATTGGCTCACTAAATATAGTAACTCCTGGAAATGTTGGAACTATAGAATACAACACCAACTGTTACAAGCAGTTGACTTTATGGACAGGAGTTAAGTGGAATAAATGAGCGTAATTTGTTTATAACTATGGTGGAAGAACTTATGATAACTAGCAACTTTGACAGAACCTTCAATAAATGGATAAACAAAATAGATATATCTCTACGTGGGGGTAAAAACACCGATAAAGTTGCAACAAATGTCAATGTAAATGTAAAAGATACTAGAGCCTTTATGATAGATGAGGGTGTTATAGGTTCTACAAAACCTTTACTTATACAGAACAATAAACTTAAATGCTAGTCAAAATGTGGGTATAGATGTTCCAAGAGACACATACAGGCTATAGTGGTTCAAATAAAATCCTAATTTTACAGCTATAACTGATGTTGCAAATGTACAAGTTATAAATAAAGAAATATAAATGGAAATAATAATGCGACTGGAACAAATAAGAATCAAGTAGCCTTTGGATTTATAACTTTGATTCATCTACTAATAATATAAAACAGTAGTTAATGTGGGGTAACTCTAAACGCACCAGAAAGTGCAGGAATTCAACTTCGTCCTGAAATCCTAATAATACCCATCAACCAAGTGATCAAAGGGATTAAATATGATGGTTGCTCGTAATGAAAAGGTAGCCCCAAATAAATCAAGGGACTATTAATATAAATAGTTATGGCAGTTTTGGTATGCTAACAGTAAAAATAAAGATGCAAACTACATCTAGAATTATAACACAACAGTTATAAGACTAAAACTTCTGTTGGAGGCAATTTGTAATAGAGCTCAAGTGAAAATATAGGTTTATGAAAAATACTGGAGATAAATATAGATGGAGATTCTTCTATAGGAGTTGGACATCTTCATAATATACAAGCTGTCTATGTTGGAGGAACAATAAATATTGAGAAAGATCCTACTAATTTAACTTCTGCAAATAAAGGTAGCAATACATCAAAAACAGAGGGCAGTAGGAGTCTATACAAGAGTAGAAACAAGGCCTGTATTAAAGATAAGTATGATGATCATGGTTTACAAAAATACTACAGGGCTACAGTTGGGAAAAGAAACTGTAGAGTATTTGGAACTATAAATCTTGAGGCAAATGCAAAAGGAGTATTGGGAGCTTTATGCAAAAGATAAAGGTATTACTTAAAAAATAATAGTACAGTTACAACAAGTTCAACTGATGAAAATGTCAAAGCAAATATTAATAGTATAGGAATTATTAATGTGGGTGGAAAATAACTATGGTGCTGTTGTAGATACTATTAAGTATAAATCTAAACAAAAAACAAAAGATCAGTATGAAACTGAATCAACAGATGATAAAATTGGAAGAATTGTTTAGAAAGAGATACTTAATTAAAGTAACAGGAAGAATCAATAGGTTATGTTTTAAAGAATGGAGACTTGAATAGTGGAACTATAAAAGTAATAGGAAATGATGAAAAAAAGCTGGAACACCTTTAAGTGAGTTTAGGTTCTATGGAGAAAAAGGAAATTCACTAATGAAAGACAGGTATATGAAGCTAGTGAAATTGCTCATGCAGTTGCTATTGGAAGTACTAGCTACAACACCAGAAATAAAATTTACAAACAAGGAAGAATAAATGCAGTAGGTGGAGGAAATATAGGGGTCTACTGACGGAAAATATGATTCACTCACACTAATGATGTGAAATGATGATTCTCTGATAGCTGCTCATCAAGGAGCAATTGGAATTATACTAAAATCTAATGGAAGTTAGAGATAACAGCACCATTTTTGTTGGAACAGATACTAGTTCAAATACTACTATAGGTGTTTATTCTGATGGAGACGCTAACATAAAGTTTGAGAAGGTTCTAAATTAGCAATTAAACAGGAGCAGTGGGTCTATATTCAGCAGATGCTACAAGTTTAAAGATACTTTTAAAGTTGAAAGTGGAAAAAAATTAAAATGTTTAGGAACAAACTCAACTTTTAGTTTAATGCAGCTAGCCTACCATTCTAAAAGCAGGAGAATATTTAGAAAATAATACTATAGATATAACAAGTTTTGGAACAGGAACAAGTATATTCTATACGACAGGAGGAGCTACAACTGAAATAGATAAAAATTATATTGTATCGAACGCAACAGCGGAACTAATGCCTCAACTTCTGTTTTAGTTGGAACAAAAGGCTCTACAGTAAAGTTAATAATGGTATAAATTTAACTACTGGAACAAATGTTGGACTTATTGCTACAAGGGAAGTGGAACAGGAGCAGCTAGTTCAACAGCAATAAATGATGGAGTTATAAAGTCAACAAGAGTTAGTAAAGTGTTAGCAATTATACAAACGATAGTACCAACTAACATGCAACTGGAAGTATCTTAATGGATAATACTTTAGCAGGATTACATGAGATGTGGAAATAACTCAACTTTAACAAATGATGGAAAAATAGATTAAGGAACTAAATCAACTGGAATCTATGGTAAAGATTCAGATATAACAAATACTGGAACTGGAACAACTCCACAAAAGGAATTTTAAAAAAAAAATGACAGGAATTATGCCTTATTGACAGCAGGAACTAATAAGACTGTAAGTAATACAGGTCTAATAAAATTGAAAGGAGCAACAAAACAGGTTCAGCAGGTTATTCTAAGTTAACAAGTACTAATAGTAAATTAACTACTCAAATAGTGGAAATATTGAACTTGCAAACAGGTTAGCAGGGAATCTATGCAGACAATATTTCTACTCAAAACAATGCTCAATCAGGTAAATACAGCCACTGGTTTAATTAAAGTAGATGGAGAAAGTTCTGTTGGTATTATTGGTAAAATCAAAATAACAAATTTAGGAACTGGAGCAAAGGTATTGAAGTAAAGGCTATAAAGTCAGCAGAATTTTAGGAAATACAGGTTCAACAGTTATAAAAAGTGCAAGAATCTTATTAGAAGCAAATGTTACAAATTCAACAGAGGTTTAGTGAGTTCAGTAGATAATACCCAACTGGAACAAATGATACTAATGGAACAATAGAAGTTAAAGCAAACTATAGTTCAGGAATGTCAAGTACTGGTGGATTGGCAAAAATGATGGAAAAATACAGCTAATAAATGCTTCAACAAGTAGGATTCTTTCAACAAATGCTAATGTTGAAAATAATGGACAACAACAACAAGCCCAGCAGTAACAAAGGGATCATTAAATAAAAAATGATAAATCAGTAGAATTTTTGCTGGATTGAATGGAGCAGGTTCAGTTGATAAAACAATAAAAATAATGGGACAATATCTGTAGGAACATCTAAAAAAGGTTCAGCAGGAATTTATTCTATATTAGAAAATGGATCAACCAAAATAACTTCTAAATGCTACAACAGCTAATATAGATGTAAGTCAAGAAGAGGCAGTAGGAATTTATGTCAGAAATTCATCAACTCAATAATAGTCAATCTGTAGCAGAAAATGCTGGAAAAATAGTAGTTAGCTCCGAAGGTTCAGCAGGAATTTTAGCTTATAAATCAGTAACAAATTCTGGAGCATCGAGTTCATTACCAACTTTGATAAAGGAATATCTCTAACTGCTAGAAAACAAGGTATAATAGGAAGAATGGTTCTAAAATTATAAATACAGGAGATATAGTATTAAATAGTACAAGTACCAACCAACTCTAACAGGTTGGTAGGGATTTCAATAGATGAGATTTCAAGTGATGACAAACCTCTCAAGAATATAAAGATTCAAATGGTTTTTCTAAGTCTACTGCTACAAATGATGGAACTATAACTGTGTAATGATTATAGTACAGGAATTAGTGGTAAAGGTGGTTTATTACTAATAATAAAAATATCATATTAAATAAAGAAAAGGTGTAGAATAGCTTCAACAGATGGAAATGCTTAATAGTCTTACAACAGGTAAAATTGAGAATTAAAGAGAATCAAGTTCAGTAGGTATCTTTGCAAAATTAACTGAAATGCTCTTCCCTTTCAATATATATTAAATAAAGGAACTATAACTTAAATGGTGGGAGTAAAAAAACATCTTCAGTTAGGTATCTATAGTTTGATTGAGGACAAAGCTGTACTCAAAGCTAATAACACACAAACAATAGCAAATACTGGAATAATTAATGTAGGGACAAAAATTCCAGGTATCTATGTAAAGATAATAGAACAACAAGTACTAATCTTGTTCTAATTAGTAGAAATGAAGGAACTATAAATATAACAGAAGAGTCTTCAGCAGGAATTATGGAGAGAATATTCTAATTACTAATGGAAATCCACAAACTAGATGTGTTTCTGCTAAAAAGACAGCAGGTATTGTACAAATAAAAATCAAAAGTGATGAACTATGGAACAATAGAAACAACTGCTTTTTCTGTTGGGATAGTGAGGGGTCTAAGTAAGAATCCTAGCTGATAATTCAACTGTTATTAATAAAAATAAAGATGTAGCAGGTATAGGAAGTATTACTTTAAATACAGCATATTCAACTGGTATTTATGGTAAAATAATTCTATTTTGACTAATGAGGAGTATTAACACTAAAACAGATTCTATAAGTATGGCTGGAGAAAATTCTCTTTAACAAATAAAAATATAATTTTATTAGAAGAAGAAAATCAGTAGGAATGTTGGAACTACTGACGACACTGATCAAAAATACTACTGTAATTAATCAACGTGATGATAACAATAATTTAACTGGAACATTACAACTAAGAAAAAGAAATCAGTAGGAATATTTGTTAGTACAGTTAAAGCACCAGGTGTAACTAAGCCTAGCAGCTTCAGCTATAAATAGAGGAACTATCCTTATAGAAGAAGAAGAATCAGCAGGTATGTATGGAGATGAAGCTAATATTGAAAATACAGGAACTAGTACAAATTTAGTTGCTTCTATAACAACTAAAAAGAAAAATCAACAGCTATGTACGCTAAAAATAGCAATGCTACAAACAAAAGAGATAACTGTGAAAGGAAAGATTCAGCAGGTATATTAGTTGAATTAACAAAGAATAATAAAGAGATAACTGGAACTAATGATATTGCTGACAATAGTACTGATACAACAAATGGACTTATTGAAATAAAAATAGAAAATCAGTAGGAATGCTTGGAAAATTGATTTTCTAACAACGGCAGCTTCATTAACATTGTTTAATAAAAAGCTATCGATGTGAATAAGAATCATCTGTTGGAATGATGTTAATAAATGATTCAACAAATGTTGCAAAGCTAATGTAACAGCTGAAAATACAGGTGTTATTACTTTGAAGGGTTACAACTAATAAAGAGAAATAGGAATATTAGCTAAAAATTCTACTGCTATAAATAAGGATAATGGAATCATCAATATAATTATGTAAAATCAATAGAATGTTAGCTCAAGAGGATCAAAGATAGAAAATAATACTACTATCCCAACCTAAAAATAGTGGAACCATTAACTTAGGAAAAGATGACGGAACAACGACAGAAGAATCTTTAATAGGAATGTTTGCACAAGCAGAATCCAGGTAAAAAGCTAGTGTAAAAAATGAAGCTAGTGGAATTATCAATGTAAATACAAAAAATCAGTAGGATGTATGCCCCAAAACAATCCTACTAATGCTGTAGAGATGTTGATTTACAATAGGAACTATTAATATAAATAATGCTGGTTCTGCAGGATTTATGCTCCTAAGACAACTGTTTCAAAAGTAGGAAAAATTAATTTAAAAGATACAAAGATGATGGATGGATCTTCAGCTGTATATTTCAGAAGGTGGAATAGTTGCAGATACAAGTACTGCTGAAATTAATTTAGGAACAGCAAATCAAAATAGAGTTGCTTACTATGTAAATGGTGCCAATAGTATCTTAAGAGGTGGAACAGATGATAATATTGGAAAAATTTCAGGATATGGAGTTGGATATATCTTGAAGGTAGTTCAAAAGTAGATTACAGAGATAGATAAAGATACACCAAATTACACTTTACAAATGCTGCTTTACAACTACTGGAAATGGAATAATAGGATTGTTCCTAAGTGGAGTACTAAAATGAAGGTTATACAAAGGGGATAGTAGTTGGAAATACAGTTCAAGCGGATCCTACTATAGCAAATGATGAAAAAAATATGCAATGAGGTATCTATGCTGTGATAAACAGGAACAACAGGAAGTCATTATAAAATTAATACTGATGTAACAACAGGGAAAAGAAGGAGTAGGAATTTTCTGATAGTAGTGTTATAGACTATAAAGGGACATATAACAGTAGGAAATGGGACAACAGCAACTAAAGATGATGAAGTAACTGCTGCTGGAATAGGTATATACATAACTAAGAGTACAGCTGGAAATACACAGTTAACTTAGTTGGAAGTAAGACAGATACAAGTATCCTTTAAAGGTACAGGAGGAGTTGCAGTAATAGCTTCTGAAGTGACAGTATTTGATGCGATGCAACTAATTGAAATTAATAGGAAACAAAATGCTACGCAAGGGTCTATGGACGAAAGGCTCTGCTGTAAAGCTATACAGGACGATGGACTTTTACCATGGAAACCAAGCTGAAGAAGTTCGTCTCGTGAAGGAGGAGCTTACACGTAACAGCTGGTAAAATCATTAAAACCAAAGAAATGGTTCTAACACTGTGTTATCAAATGGAGAAACTACTATTGCAGGAACTGGAGCAACAGTTACTTCTGTAAATGATGGAAGTCTGCAGCTAAAGAAAATATAGGACTTATGGCAGACGCAGTTACAACTCCAGCTGCACCAACACCTCTTACTTGGGCAAGAAGGAGCATGGAAGCAGTAAACCAAAGGTACAATTGACTTTCTCTGCAACTGCAGAGAGTCAACAGCAATACGTAAATTCTAACTGCAGAGCTAAGAATGAGTGGCAGCTATCAAGTTTGGTAAAAATTCAACAGCCATCTATGGTTTCTATGATAAAAACACAAGAACTTATGAAGTTCCGACAGGAAGTACTGCTTTACCAAATGTATTAGAAGTAAAAACAACAGCAGCTTCTAAAATTAGTTTAGGAGATCAATCAACAGGAATGTATTTGATAAATGCTGAAACTGTTACAAATGATAAAGGGTCACAAATAACTTCTACAACTGGAGCTAAAAGAAACGTAGGTATCTATGCTATAAATGGTCAAGATGCAGACAGTGATAATAATAAAGTTTTAACAATGACAACAGCTACTAAGATTACATTAGGAGATGGAGCAGTTGGTCTATATAGTAAAGGTCAATCTAATACAGTTAGAAATACTGTAACAAATACAGGAGATATAACAGTAGGAGATAAGATAGTAGAAAATAAAGGTACTACTAATGAAAAGAATTATCCAGCAGTTGCAATGTATGCTGAAAATACAAACTTAACTACTACTTCAGCAATAAGAGTTGGAAATGATGGAATAGCTTTCTATGGTAAAAACTCAAATATTACAGCTGATGGGACTGTAAACTTCTCAAATAAAGGAGTACTAGCATATTTTAGAAAATTCTATTTTTCATTTCTAAATTAGAAATCTAGGTGCAACACAAAAATACTATGCTATATTTAAAAAGATAGTACTGCTCAATTAGATGGTGCAGGAACTAAGGTTGATATAGATGTTGCAGATGGATATACGGGAGCATATATCAGTGGAAACTCTCACTTAACTGGTGTAAGAACAATTAAACTAGGACAAGGATCTACTGGACTTTATTTAGAAAATACAAGCCCTAACTTTTGTTTCTACTGCTGAATCAATATCAGGAACAAAGGATAATGCTAGAGGAATCTGTAGCAAAAAAATGCTAATTTTACAAATAATAGTAAAAATTTCTTTAAGTGGAAAAAGAATCAGTTGGAATTTATTCTAATGCAGATAATACTAAAGTAGTTCTTAACAATGGCGAATTAACATTATCTGGTAAGAAAAACATTAGGAGTATTTTTAAGAGGTGGACAAACTTTTTGAAAATAAAGCTAATATAAATATAGCTGATTCAGCAAATTCTCAAGAACCAACTATTGGTATCTATACAGCTGGAAGGAACTTCTAATATAAAACATACAACAGGAACAATAGAAGTCGGAGAAAAAATCAATAGGTATCTATTCAAAAGACTCCTTCAAATGTTGAGATGAATGGAGGAAAAGATCCATGTTAAAAGACCAAGGTATAGGAATCTATAAAGAAGATGGAACACTTGTTGTAAAAGGTGAGTTAGCAGTATGATAAACATGTGGCAACAGGAAAAAGATACAGAACCTACTGGAGTTTATGCAGTAAATGGAGCAAATGTTGTTGATCAAGCTTCTAAAAATTACAGTTGGAGAAAAATCTTATGGATTTATTCTAAATAATACTGATCCAAATAAAACAAATGTTTATACTAATACAAATGCAGGACCTGTAAATTTAGGAAATGATAGTGTATTCCTATATTCTAATGGAAAGGCTAATATTACTAATAATAGAAACCTTAATTCAAATAATTCAGACCATTTAATAGGGTTCTATATTAAAAAATGCTGGAGAATTAATAAAACAATGGAACAATAAACTTCTCAACAGGAAAAAGGAAATATAGGAATTTATGCACCTGATGGGAAAAGCAACAAATAAAGGTAAAATTCTTGTAGGACCTACTGATGATATAGATCCAGCAACAGGAAAAACCATATTCTGATCCTAAGAAGATTGTTTATGGTATAGGAATGGCTGCTGACAATGGTGGACATATCATAAATGAAGCTGGTGGAGAAATCAGAGTATCTGATAATAAATCTATAGGTATGTATGGAGCAGGTGTTGGAACTATTGTAGAAAATAAAGGAAAAATCTTATTAGATGGAAGTAAAGCTACAGCAACTAATAAACTTGGAAGCTTGACTGGAGTTTATGTTGATGAAGGAGCTACTTTTCAGAAACTATGGAATTATCAAAAACAACAGATTCTTATGCTGGAAGAAATGGAAAGATAAATGATAATGTATGCAGGACTTGTTGGTGTTGCTGTAATGAATGGTTCAACTCTTATAAATGAAGCAACAGGAAAAATCTTAATTGATGCTGACAATAGTACAGGGGTTATTATCAGAGGAAAAAGAGATGCTAATGGAAACTTAATAAGACCAGCAGTTATTAAAAACTATGGAGAAATCAGAGTAAGAGGTACAGGAGGTACAGCAATTAGCTGGAAAGATCTGACACCAGCAGATATAGCTGAGTTAGAAAGACAAATTAATGCTAATCTGATTAGTACAGATCCTAAAGGACGTGAATTAGGGCAAGCTTCTGGAGCTGATAAGGATTATCAAGGAGTTACTATCACTGTAAAAAATGGTCAAGCTACATTCTTAAGAAATGGAGTACCAGTATCAGATAGTGAAGTAGAAAAAGATTAATAAATTAATTGGTAACCAACCAAATCTAGCAATGTCTGATATAGGATTCTATGTAGATACATTAGGGAAGAACAAAACCTGTTACTTTTCGATGGAGTAACTCCACCTGTAAACAGTCAATTAATAGTGGTACTGAATATCTCAGAAAATGACTAATAAGAAAGAATGGATTTGTAAAGTGGAGATGTAATTAAAGCCTTTCTTAGATCAAATTCAAGGAAGAAACTTTAAAGATAACAACTATAGCAGGTTCATTAACTTGGATAGCTACACCTGTTTTTAGATAACTATGGACAAATCATAGGTGTAGCAATGATTAAGACTAGATTATACAGCATATGTAAAAACCTGAAGATAATGCATATGGAACTTTTGCTGATGGATTAGAACAAAGATATGGAATGAATGCTCTTGATTCTAGCAGAAAAGACGTGTATTTCAATCTAAATTAGATGGTATTGGGTAAATAATGAAGAAATATTATTAACTCAAGCATATGATGAAATGATGGGACACCAATATGCTAATACTCAACAAAGAATACAAGCAACTGGAAAAATATTAGATAGAGAATTCTCTTATTTAAGAAATTCTTGGTCTAACCCAACAAAAGATTCTAATAAAGTTAAAAACTTTTTGGAATAAATGGAGAATATAAAAACTGATACAGCTGGTATTATAGATTACTAAGATATAATGCTCAAGGAGTTGCTATATGTTCATGAAGATGAAACTGTAAAAGCTTGGAGAATCAACAGGTTGGTATGCAGGTATAGTTCATAATACTTTCAAATTTGAAGATATTGGAAAATCAAAAGAAGAACAATTACAAGCTAAAGTTGGAGCATTTAAATCAATTCCGTTTGATGATAACAATAGCTTAAATTGGACAATATCAGGAGATATATTTGTAGGATACAACAAAATGCATAGAAAGATTCTTAGTTGTAGAGTGAAATATTTCAATGCAAAATCTAGATACTATACTTATGGACTAGGATTAGAAAATGAAGTAGGAAAAGGAATTTAGATTGAGTCAGAAGGACTTTTGCAGTAAAGACCTTATGGAGCATGTAAAGAGTTGAATATGGAAGAATGTCTAAGATAAAAGAAAAAAATCTGGTGAAATGAAGTTAGAAGTTAAATCTAAATGACTACTTATCAGTAAAGACCAGAAATAGGAACAGAATTAGCATATAAACTTCACTTTAGGAAATAAAACATTGAGAGCAGCCCTAGTAGTAGCTTATGAAAAATGAGTTAGGAAGAGTTGCAAATGGAAAGAATAAAGCAAGAGTTGCAGGAACATCTGCCGATTGGTTCAATATCAGAGGTGAAAAGAAGATAGAGAGGAAATGTTAAAACAGACCTTAATGTCGGTGTAGATAACCAAAAGAAATTGGAGTAACTGGAAATGTAGGTTATGATACAAAAAGGTAAAAATGTTAGAGGTGGCTTAGGACTAAAGGTTATATTCTAATTTTTAAAAACTGAAAATTATAAAAAGCTGATTGGGTGAAAAGCTTCAATCAGTTTTTCTTTACAAAAATTAGAAAATATTTTATAAAAATATATTTTATCTTTTTCTTAATTTAATAACAATAAAAATGTTAGATTTTATAACGAATATTTTTAATGTAGTAGGAATAAAAACAACAGAATTATTAATTTTGCAAATAAAAAGTTTTGAAATCATTGAAAAATCGTGATAATATATAACAAATTTAAATTTTTACTTAAGGAGGGATTTTTATGCATTTCGATTTGGTCGGTTTATTTTTAATTCATTAGTTTTATTATTTTCACTATGACTTTGGGAAACCTATTTGGAGACATAAAGTTTAAAGAAATTCAATTTTGGAATTACTGGAACTTTATTCATTGAGTCTGTTTATTTGGATATTTTCTAACAAAGTATGCAGATAACAATTCCAAGAAGCAGTAAATTTTTACAAAAAGCCCAAAAATGTACTAAAGGAAATATTATAGATAGCTCTATAATGAATTTATCACTACTTATTTTCATAGTTGGAACAGGGCTTTTTAGCAGCTAAAGATATGAAATATGCTATTACTAAATTTGGAAAAACAATTTGTAATCTTAGCTATATTTATACCATTTGTTGGAGCAGTAGCATCTTATGGTTTTTCAAAAGCATTAAAGAATATGAGTCCATATCAAATAACAGGAACTTATACTGGAGCTTTGACAAGTTCAGCAGGACTTGCAGCAGCAACTGAATCTTCAGAATCTGAATCAAAAACATTCGGCAGCTAATTTTTGAAAATCTTGATGGAAGGAACAAAAAGTAAAGATATTAGCTATAATTAATAATGCAAAAAGAAAGAGATGCAAAAATTAAAAAAATGAAGCAATTCCAGAAAAAAATGACAGTTGAAAACACAACAAGTCTATCAGCAGAAGATACTGAAATATATGTAACTGAAGCAAAAAGCTGGAGTTGGAGTAGGACACTCAATTGGATATCCATTTGGAGTATTATTCTTAATTTTAGGTATTAATTTTTATTCCAAGAATGTTTAGATTTGATGTTGAAAAAAAGAAAAAAAGAAAAAAATACTTTGCTCAAAAGAAAATAGATTTAAGCAATGTTAAAGATTCAGAAAAAAATACTATCCCAGAAGTTAAAAATGGACTTCGTAGGGTTTCTCAATAGCAGCATTCTTAGGATATTTTTTTAGGAAGTATTAAAATTGCAATGGGACCTCTAGGAACATTTTCATTAGGAAGTATTGGTGGAGCAATCATAGTTGCATTAATTTTAGGATCTATTGGAAAAAAATTGGACCTATCAACTTCCGTATGGATTCTGTTGTTTTAGGAAAAAAATGAGAACATATTTCCTATCAATTTTTCTTAGCAGGAACAGGATTAAACTATGGTTTCCGTGTTGTTGAAGCTGTTACTGGAGATGGAATTATGATAGCAGTTGTTTCAGCACTTGTAGCAATTTTATCTGTTCTATTTTGGATTCTTGTTAGGACACTATGTTTTTCCATGTAAACTGGACTCTATTATCAGGAGCTATAACAGGTGGAATGACATCAGCACCAGGTTTTAGGAGCTGCTATAGATGCACTAGATTCTGATGAGCCAGCAATATCTTATGGAGCTACACAACCACTTGCAACTCTATGTATGGTTATTTTTCTCTATAATTATTCATAAATTACCTATCTAATATATACAAAAAAAGTCAGTTAAGATTTATTTAAAAATTACAACTGACTTTTTATTGTATAAAAAAGTCAAAAGTATTTTTAAATTTATTAAACTAAATACTTGTAAATTTTCTAATATCAAATTATTATAATAAAGTTTAGCATAATAATTATTTTTGATTTTTTTGTAAAAAAATGATATACTAAGATTAATGATTTTTTTAGTTTTTTTATAGGAGGACAGATGAAAAAAAGCAGTAAAATATCTATTATGTTCATTATTATTGTTAGTATTTTTTTGTAGCTTGTGGAGAAAAAGAAAGAAGAAAAAAAGTTGCAACTGAAGATAAACCAATAGTAATAGGACAAACTTTTTGTAGTTGGTGCAATAGAGCCAACAGTTGGAGGAACACCTTGGTCTTTGACAACACATGGTTTAAGTGAAACAGTATTTTTCTCTCGATAAAGACGGAAATTTAGTTTCAAGATACGTTGAAGAAGTTGAAAAAAAGTGGATAAATTAAATTGGGTATTAAAATTAAAAAAAGGGAGTAAAAATTCTCTGATGGGACTGAAGTTAATGCTGATGCTTTAGCTTGGGCAATGAATACAATTATGGAAGAGAATCCTTTATCTAATGCTACAGCAGGTAAGGTAAAGTTTGAAAAAAAGTAGATGATTACACTGTAAATGTTACAGTTGAAAGAGAAACTCAAAACTTAAAAGCTCTTTTAACAGAATGGACAAACATAGTATTTAAAAAAAGGTGACAATGGATATTTTTTTACAGGTCCTTATGTAGTTAAAAGTTTAGAACCTGAAGTTTCTTTATCTTTAGAACCAAATCAATACTATGAAAAATGCTGAAAAAAAGAGGAGAAGTTATAATAAAGGCAATAAGTGATATGAAAGCTGCTTTAAAAATTAGCTTATGAATCAGGAGAGTTGGATATGGCTTTTGGTATAACTCCTGAAATAGCTGATGAATTAAAAAAACGCGGGAAAAAAATTGTTGAAACTATAGATGCAGGATACCAATATTTTTGGAGTTTTAAATACTGCGAGTGGAATTATGTCTGATAAGGCAGTTAGAGAAGCTATAAACTTAGGTTTAGATAGAGAAGATTATATAAAAAGCATTAAAAGGTGGAAGAGTAGCAAATGGACTTTTTGCACAATATTATCCTTTTGCTGGAGATGTAAAAGTTGAATATAATTTAGAAAAAAAGCTAATAGTATTTTAGAAGAAAAATGGATGGAAATTAAATAAAGATGGTCTAAGAGAAAAAAAGATGGGAAAGTTCTAACTGTAAATATACTTACATATAACAGTAGACCTGACTTAAAAAAATAATAATGCAAGTTATGTTATCTCAATTAAGTAAGATGGGAATTGAAACTAAAAACAGCAATTGTAGATAATATAGATGTTGAAGCTAAGAAAAAAAGAATTTGATTTAATTTTGTATGCTCAACATACAGCACCAACTGGAGATCCAGCATATTTCTTAAATCAATTCTTTAGAACAGAGAGGTTCTAAGAATATGATGACTTATTCATCAAAAAGAAGTAGATGACTTATTAGATAAAAATGGGAACTATCCCTTATGGTGATGAATCTATAAAAAAATATCTAAAGAAATTCAAGAAATTATCTATAAGGATTTACCAGTATTATACTTAGTTGATCCTGAATGGAATGTAGCTTTATCTGAAAGATTAAAAGACTATAAAACCTTATGGTGGAGATTACTATATAGTAAACTCAGAATTATATAAATAATAAAAAAATAAATAGACTAGGGTGTATTTATTAGTATACCTTAGTCTTTTTAGTTTTTTTATGGAGGAAGTATGAAATACATTTTAAGATGGTTATCTATTATATTTATTTTTGAGCGTAATAACATTTCTAATAGTAAGATTTATTCCTGTTAGTCCTGTGGATATGCTATTGCAACATTATAATCTACCATTGACAGAAGAAAATAGACAGTTATTAACTTCATATTATAAGCTGGACAAAAAGTCTTTTTTTCAGCAATATATAGTTTGGATAAAAGATTTCTTAAAAGGAAATTGGGGTATATCTTTCATAACGAAACTACCTGTTAAACAGGAAATGTTAAGAAGACTACCTTTTTCTTTAATTATAGGATTAGGTTCTTTGTTTTTTTATCGATTATACTTTCATTTTTTTCTTGGATATCTATCAGCTATAAAGGAAAAAAAGGTTTTTTTGACAGACTGACAAGGGCAATATCAGTATTAACACTTAGTGTACGCTTCTTTTTATAATAGCAATTATTATCATCTATTATTTTTGGAGTAAAAAACACAGTTAATAAAGTTTTTTTCATAGGGTGGGAAATTCTATGGAGTCCTATTCTCGATAATGATATTAGTTCTATATCAAGTTGGGAATTTAAGTAGAATTGTTAGAGATACTTTTGTTGAGATGAAACAAGAAACTTTTGTTAAATTCTATTTAATTAGAGGTTTTAATATAAATTATGTTCTATTGAGACATTGCTATAAGCCAGTTCTTTATTCTTTACTCTCAGCAAGTATTTCAAAAATTTTTCATCAGTTGTGGGTGGAAGTGCTGTTGTGGAGTTTAGTTTTGCTATTCCCTGGAATAAGTTATTTTTTTAATCAGTAGTATAGTAAATAGAGACTATAATGTAATTCAAGCCTATATTTTTTTAATTTGTATTTATATGTTTTTTTGTTCATCTGCTATTTGATTTTTTTATTAAGTTTTTTTAAAAAGAAAAGGGGAATAAATGACGAAGAAACTAATACTTATTAATATTTTTTTAATACTTATACTGTTAATTTTTTTCCTCAAGATTAAATGCAGATATAAATTTAGATTTAGTATTTCAAGATTTTTTTCAGAAGGAACATTTCTTTGGAACAGATGATTTAGGAAGAGACGTTTTTTTCTTTGGTAATCATAGGGGCTTTAGAACCTTAGAGGTCGTCGCTATTGCAACAAGTCTTTCTTTTTGTTGGAAGTTTTTTTAGGTATGATAGCAGGATATTTTGAAAAAAACTATAGGGACAATTATAAAATCAATGGTAGATTTCTTAATGGTTGTACCAACTTTAATAGTTGCCTTAATAATAACTTCTATCTTTGGTATTAGCCCTGTTACGGCAGGAGTTTCAATTGGAGTGTTTGGTATAGGGAGCTATATGAATCAATCAGACGCTTTGACAAAGGTAGAGAAAAATAAAGATTATATATTGGCATCACAGTTGTTAGGAGTTCCTTGGTATGTTGTTCTATTCAGAAGAATCTTTGTAAATATAGTACCTAGACTACTTGTAAATTTAGGTAATACTGCAAGTGGGGTTATATTACTGTACTCAGCTTTGACTTTCATAGGTTTAGGTTCAGATTATACAAAGCCTGATTGGGGAGCAATGTTATATCAATATAGAATATATTTAGTGAAAAAAACGCTTCTTTAATTATTATTCCAACATTGTGTATTCTATGGGTATCATTGTCTTTTAATCTAATTTTTCGATAAGAGGGAGAATTAAAAAGTGAAAAAAATATTTTAGAATTTAAAAAAATTTCTCAGTATCTTTAAAAAAATGATAAAAAAATATTGAATAATATAAACATACAGATAAAAAGAAAAAAAGAAGTTTTAGGTATAGTTGGTGAATCGGGTTCAGGGAAAAACTACACTTTTTAAACTCTATAATTTCTTTTTTTAGATATGAAAAAAATTTATAATTATAGGAGATATCTCTCTTTTTTGAAAAATATAGAAATGTATAAAAATACCAGAAAAAGAGAGAAAAGAAACTTGTTATAAAAATATTTCAATGATACTTCAAGATTCAATAAATTCTTTAAATCCTTATGAAAGGATAGAAAAAAACAGCTTCTTGAAACCTATTTATTTCATTCTAAAAGAAAAAAAGTAAGCAATGATTTTGCACTTGGAAAAAAATAAAAGAATTACTTTCAGATGTAGGTTTTGAAGATATAGATAGAATTTTAAAAAGCTATCCCAATGAATTATCAGGGGGAATGAGGCAGAGAATAGCAATAGTTTTTAGTGCTGTGTACAGATGCAAAAAAATAGTCTTAGCTGATGAACCAACAACTTCCTTGGATGTTGTAAATCAATTTAGATTCATAGAATTACTTAAAAAAATCAGTAAAGAAAGAGCTTTGACACTTATATATGTAAGCCACGATATTAAGGTATTATCAAAAATTTGTGACAGAATAATAGTTTTAAAAGATGGAAATATTGTAGAAGAGAACAGCACAGCACAAATTTTAAAAAGAGCCTAAAAATGAGTATACAAAATTGTTAATTAAGGCTGCAATTGCTGATTAAAGGAGAATTATGGAAGTACTATCAATAAAGAACTTAAATAAAACTTTTGAAAGTGGTTTTTAAATTAAAGGATATTAATTTTCATATAAATGAAAGTGAAGTTGTTAGTCTTATTGGAGAATCAGGAAGTGGAAAAAAACAAGTATATCCAAAGTAATAATGGGACTATTAAAGGCAGAGGGAGAAATTCAAATTAATGGAAAGGTACAGATGATTTTCCAAAGTCCATATAGTAGTTTGAATCCTAAATACAAGATAAGAGATATAATTGCTGGAAGGAGTAATTTATCAAAAAAATTCTAAAAAAAGGAAGAAAAATTTAGATGAGTATCTACTTACTATATTAAATGAAGTAGGCTTGGATAAAGAAGTATTAAATAAATATCCACATGAATTATCAGGGGAATGAGACAAAGAGTGGGAATAGCTAGGGGCAGTAGCAGTTAAGCCTAATCTAATAATAGCTGATGAAATCTTAACAGCACTTGATGCTTTAACACAAATTCAAATACTAGAACTTTTTCAAAAGTTAAAAGAGAATACCAAAAATATCTTATTTATTCATAAGTCATGATATAAATGTAGTAAAAAGATTTCAGATAGACTTTTAATTATAAAAGATGGAGAGATAATTGAAAGTGGAACTAAAGAAAAAAATATTTTTCAAAAACCTGAGAAAGAGTATACAAAAAAAGTTAATAGAGATATCAGAAATAAAAAAATTTAAAAAAAGGGCTGTTGCAAAAAAATTAAAAATTTCAATCCTAAAGTAAAAAAATAAGTGAGTTACGAATGGAAATTTTTAGATAAAAAAATCAAATAGAATGAGCCGAGCAAATGCAGGAGTGTCTGAGTGTAACGAGTTTCCTGATTTGCAGCAGATTCTTGATTTTTATCGTTAAGAAATTTACTCAGTAACGAACTATTTTTACTTTTTATGAATTTGCAACAGCCTCTTTTTATTAAATGTGTTAGAACACTCGTGGCTCTAGCACTCGTTAGGGTGTTAGCCGTGAGTAGTTCACATTTTTGTTATTTTACTGCTGGTTTTGTAACAGTTGTAGAAGTTGTATAAGCAGCAGCACCTGGGATAGAATCCATAGTTTTAATTATATTTTCTATAATTCCACTCTTAGTAGCTACTTTAAATTTGTAAACAGCTATTCTTTTTACCAGTTCTTAAATCTGAGAATTTAATAACTCCTTGATGAGTTCCTAAATAATCAGGATATAATGATTCACAAGTAATTGCAAAAATTTGATTTTAAAGATGGTGAAGAAGTGTCTTTATTTGAAACTACAGAAACTTTCCAAAAATTATTTTTCTAAAAGTCTTTTTCTAAGTCAATTTCAAAGTCAGTTGGAAAAATATTGAATAAGTACAGTTTTTTTCATCCTTTGTAATAGGCTTAGCATCATGGATAAATTGCGTGTTAGAACAAGCAACAAAAAGCAAATAACATTAATACAAATAAAAAAATCTTTTTCATAAATATACCTCCAAAAAAATTTGTAATAAAATAAAAAAATTGTTATTATAATAATACAATATCTTAATAAAAAAAGCAATCAATAATTTGAAAAATAAAAATAAGTCAAAAAAATTAAATATTTAAAAAAATCTTTGATTTTTTTAAAAGTTATGATATACTCTTTAGAGTGCATAAGAATTATCTTATGTAGTTAATTTAAAGGAGGTGCAATATATAAATGGCTTCTAACAAATTAAGAATCTATTTAAAAAGCATACGATTATACTTTACTTGATGAATCAGCAAAAAAAGAATAGCTGAGGCTGCAAAGAAAAGCGAGCAACTGTAGCAGGTATATGCCTTTACCTACAAAAAAATCAGAAAGTATACAGTTTTAAGATCAGTGCATGTTAATAAAGATTCAAGAGAGCAATTCGAGATGAGAGTGCACAGAAGAATGATAGAATTAGTAAATTCTACAGATAAGGCTATTAGTTCGTTAACATCAGTTCACTTACCAGCTGGTGTAGGAATAGAAATTAAACAAGTTTAATTCTATTCTTGGTATTTATTTATGGGAGATGATGCGTGAGCATCATACTTACAGAATAGTACAAGTTGATTTTATTCTTGCGGTAAAAAATAGAACCACAAGGGTAGGTTGTATCAACCAATATATTATTTGATGGAGGTTAAAAATGTCTGGAATTTTAGGAAAGAAAATTGGAATGACTCAAATTTTTTTGAAGACGGAAAAATTCGTTCCAGTAACAGTTGTAGAAGCTGGTCCTAACTTTGTTCTTCAAAAGAAAACTGAAGAAAAAGATGGATATGTAGCACTACAATTAGGATTTGATGAAAAGAAAGAAAAAAACACTACAAAACCTTTAATGGGAATATTCAACAAAGCTGGGGTTAAACCTCAAAGATTCGTTAGAGAATTAGCTGTTGAAACAGTTGGAAGGATATGAATTAGGACAAGAAATCAAAGTTGATGTTCTAGCAGAAGTTGGATATGTAGATATCACAGGAACTTCAAAAGGTAAAGGAACATCTGGTGTTATGAAAAAGACACGGATTTGGTGGAAATAGAGCTTCACACGGGGTTTCAAGAAACCACAGACTTGGTGGATCAATAGGGATGTCAAGTTGGTACTGGTAAAGTTCTAAAAAGGTAAAAAGAATGGCAGGACAACACGGAAATGCAACAGTAACAGTTCAAAAACTTAAAAAGTAGTTAAAGTTGATGTTGAACACAACTTACTTTTTAATAAAAAGGAGCAGTTCCTGGAGCTAAAAAAACAGTTATTTAGTAATTAAAACCAGCTGTGAAGAAAGTAATAGGATAGTAGAAAGAGGAGGAAAACAATGGCAGTTTTAAACGTATATAACTTAGCAGGAGATCAAACTGGTACTCTTGAAGTTAATGATGCAGTGTTTGGGATTGAGCCAAATAAAGTAGTTCTTCATGAAGTACTTACTGCTGAATTAGCAGCTGCTAGACAAGGTACAGCTTCTACTAAGACTAGAGCAATGGTTAGAGGTGGAGGAAGAAAACCTTTCAAACAAAAAAAGGTACTGGTAGAGCAAGACAAGGTTCAATAAGAGCACCTCATATGGTAGGTGGAGGAGTTACATTTGGTCCTCATCCAAGATCATATGAAAAGAAAGTTAATAAAAAAAGTTAGAAATCTAGCATTAAGATCAGCTTTATCTGCAAAGGTAGCAGCTGGAAATGTATTAGTGTTAGACTATGATGGAATAGACACACCTAAAACAAAAAGTGATAGTAGAATTAGTAAATAAAGTTGATGCAAAACAAAAACAACTATTCGTAGTAGGGAGATTTAATAAAAGATTACAATTTATACTTGTCAGCAAGAAACTTAGAAAAACGCAGTAATTTTACAACCAAATGAAATTGGTGTTTACTGGTTACTAAAACAAGAAAAAAAGTAATTCTTACTAAAGAAGCATTAGCTGTTGTAGAGGAGGTACTAGGATAATGAATGTTTTACGATATAATCAAAAAAAGCCTGTTGTTACAGAAAAAAACAGAACTTTTAAGAAAAGAATACAATAAGTATACTTTTGAGTACATCCAAAAAGCTAATAAAATAGAAATAAAAAAGCTATAGAAACTATATTCAATGTAAAGAGTTGAAGATGTAGCTACAATAAACAAAAACCAATTACTAAAAGACATGGTATGAGACTTTATAAGACTCAAGCTAAGAAAAAAAGCAATTGTTAAATTAGCTAAAGAAAACACAATAACTTACTTCAAAGAAGTATAAGAAGCTTAAAGATATATATGGGTCAATGGAGGAAAATAAAAAAATGGCTATTAGAAAAAAATGAAACCAATTACTAATGGTACTAGACATATGTCTAGAATAGTAAATGATGAATTAGATAAAGTAAGACCTGAAAAATCTTTAACTGTACCTCTAAAATCAGCGTATGGTAGAGATAATTATGGTCACAGAACTTGTAGAGACAGACAAAAAAAGGACACAAAAGATTATACAGAATTATAGATTTCAAAAGAAATAAATTAGATGTTCCTGCAAGAGTTGCAACAATAGAATATGATCCTAACAGATCAGCAAACATCGCTTTATTATTCTATGTTGATGGAGAAAAAGATATATACTAGCTCCTAAAGGGCTTAAAAAAAGGAGATATAGTTTCTGCTGGAAGCAAAGCTGATATCAAACACGAAATGCACTTAAATTAAAAAGATATGCCAGTTGGGGTTCAAATTCACAACGTAGAACTTCAAAAAAAGGTAAAGGTGGACAATTAGTAAGATCTGCTGGAACTGCTGCAAGACTTGTAGCTAAAGAAGGAACTTACTGCCACGTTGAATTACCTTCAGGAGAATTAAGATTAATACATGGTGAATGTATGGCAACTGTTGGAGAAGTTGGAAATTCAGAACACAACTTAGTAAGTATCGGTAAAGCTGGAAGAGCTAGACACATGGGAAAAAGACCTCACGTAAGAGGAGCTGTAATGAACCCAGTAGATCACCCACATGGTGGAGGAGAAGGAAAGAACTCAGTTGGAAGAAAATCACCTTTAACACCTTGGGGAAAACCAGCACTTGGTATTAAAACAAGAGGTAGAAAGACTTCTGACAAATTTATCGTAAGAAGAAGAAACGAAAAATAATTTGCGAGAGGAGGCTAATTAGTAATGGCAAGATCATTAAAAAAAGGACCTTTTTGTGACCATCATTTAATGGCTAAAGTTGAAGAAGCAGTTGCTTCTAACAACAACAAAGCTGTTATCAAAACTTGGTCAAGAAGATCTACAATATTCCCAAATTTTATAGGATTAACTTTTGGAGTATATAACGGAAAAAAACATATCCCAGTTCACGTAACTGAACAAATGGTAGGACATAAATTAGGAGAATTTGCACCAACTAGAACATATCATGGACATGGTGTAGATAAGAAGAAAAAAATAAAAATTCATTAAAAAGAAGGAGGATGGACTAGTGGAAGCTAAAGCAATAACTAGATTCGTAAGACTATCTCCTAGAAAAGCTAGATTAGTAGCTGACTTAGTGAGAGGTAAATCAGCACTAGATGCGATAGATATTCTAGAATTTACAAATAAAAAAAGCTGCTAGAATTATAAAGAAAACTTTTGATGTCAGCAGTAGCAAATGCAACAAATAACTTCAAAAATGGATGAAGAAAAAAATTAGTAGTGTCAACTATAATGATAAATCAAGGACCAGTTTTAAAAAGAGTTATGCCAAGAGCAATGGGAAGAGCTGATATAATCAGAAAACCAACTGCTCATATAACAGTGGCAGTATCTGAAAAATAAGATTAAGGAGGTAAAACTGTGGGACAAAAAGTAGACCCTAGAGGACTAAGACTTGGAATTACAAGAGCTTGGGATTCTAATTGGTATGCAGATAAAAAAGAGTATGTAAAATACTTCCATGAAGATGTGCAAATAAAAGAATTTATAAAGAAAAACTACTTCCATACAGGGATTTCTAAGGTAAGAATCGAAAGAACATCTCCTTCACAAGTAGTTGTACATATACATACTGGAAAAGCAGGATTAATAATTGGAAGAAAAGGTGCTGAAATAGATGCACTTAGAGCAAAACTTGAAAAATTAACAGCTAAAAAAGTAACTGTTAAAGTACAAGAAATAAAAGACTTAAATGGAGATGCTGTATTAGTTGCAGAATCGATAGCTGCTCAAATTGAAAAGAGAATAGCTTACAAAAAAGCTATGACTCAAGCTATATCAAGATCTATGAAATCTCCAGAAGTTAAAGGTATAAAAGTAATGATTTCAGGAAGATTAAATGGTGCTGAAATTGCTAGATCTGAATGGGCAGTTGGAAGGAAAAGTTCCTTTACATACATTAAGAGCAGACATAGATTATGCAGTAGCAACAGCTCACACAACTTACGGAGCTTTAGGAATTAAAGTATGGATATTCCATGGTGAAGTTCTTCCTAGTAAGAAAGAAGGAGGGAAGCTTAATTATGTTGATGCCAAAGAGAACAAAAACACAGAAAAAAATGTTCAGAGGTAGAATGAAAGGAGCAGCTCATAAAAGGTAACTTTGTTGCTTTTTGGAGATTTTTGGATTACAAGCTCTTGAACCATCTTGGATAACAAACAGACAAATAGAATCTTGTCGGGTTGCTATCAACAGAACATTTAAAAGAGAAGGGAAAAACATATATAAGAATATTCCTGACAAAACCAATCACAGCAAGACCTGCTGGAGTGAGAATGGGTAAAGGTAAAGGAAACGTTGAGAGGTTGGGTATCAGTAGTAAGACCCGGAAGAATATTATTTGAAGTTTCAGGAGTAACTGAAGAAAAAGCTAAAAGCAGCTTTAAGAAAAAGCAGCTATGAAATTACCAATCAGATGTAAAGTTGTTAAGAGAGAGAAAAATGAAAATGGTGGTGAAAAACTAATGAGAGCTAAAGAAATAAGAGAAATGACTAGTGAAGACCTAGTTGTTAAGTGTAAAGAGCTAAAAGAAGAATTATTCAACTTGAAGTTCCAACTTTCATTAGGGTCAACTAACTAATACAGCTAAAAATAAGAGAAGTTAGAAGAGAAATTGCAAGAATCAACACTATCTTAAATGAAAGATAATAATTTCTTTAATATATAAAGAGGAGGTTAATCTTGAGAAACGAAAGAAAAAGTAAGAGAAGGAATAGTTGTTTCTGACAAAATGGAAAAAAACGATAGTTGTTGCTATAGAAACAATGATACTTCATCCTATATACAAGAAAAGAGTAAAAAAAGAACTACTAAATTTAAAAGCTCATGATGAAGAAAAATGTAGCTCAAGTAGGAGATAAAGTAAGAATAATGGAAACTAGACGTTTATCTAAGGATAAAAATTGGAGACTAGTAGAAATCATAGAAAAAGGCAAGATAATCACATTTAGTGAGAGGAGGATATTTTAATGGTACAACAACAAACTATCCTTAATGTTGCTGACAACTCAGGGGCTAAAAAACTTATGGTAATAAGAGTTTTAGGAGGATCTAAAAAGAGATTTGGAAGAATTGGTGACATTGTTGTGGCATCAGTTAAAGAAGCTATCCCTGGTGGTAACGTTAAAAAGGGAGATGTCGTAAAGGCTGTTATAGTAAGAACAAGAAAAGAAACTAGAAGAGACGATGGTTCATACATAAAAATTCGATGATAATGCTGGAGTTGTAATTAACAATAACAACGAACCAAAAGCAACAAGAATATTCGGACCAGTTGCAAGAGAATTAAGAGCGAAAAACTTCATGAAAATCTTATCTCTAGCAATAGAAGTTATATAATGAGAGGAGGCTTATAAGAAACATGGCTAGACCTAAAAATTAAATTTGTTCCTGAATCATTACATGTAAAAAAACTGGAGATATAGTTTATGTAATATCTGGAAAAGATAAAAAAAGAAAACAGGTAAAGTTCTAAGAGTTTTTCCCTAAAAAAAGGAAAAAAATAATCGTAAAGAGTATAAATATAGTAACAAAAACATTTAAAAGCCATCTCAAGTGAACCCACAAGGTGGAGTTGTACAAAAAAAGAAGCTGCAATCTTCTCATCAAAAAGTTATGCTGTTTGATGAAAAGACTAAACAACCAACAAGAGTTGGATATGAAGTTAGAGATGGGAAAAAAAGTAAGAGTTTCAAAAAAATCTGGAGAAATAATATAAGAAAGGAGGAAAGCATAAGTGGATAAATATGTTTCAAGATACCACAAATTCTATAATGAAGTAGTGGTTCCTAAATTAATGAAAAGAATTAGAAATTAAAAAAATATCATGGATTGTCCTAAACTAGAAAAGATCATAGTTAATATGGGAGTTGGAGAAGCTACTCAAAACTCTAAACTAATAGATGCTGCTATGGCAGATTTAACTTTAATCACTGGACAAAAAAACCATTATTGAGAAAAAGCTAAAAAAATCTGAAGCTGGTTTCAAATTAAGAGAAGGAATGCCTATTGGTGCAAAAAGTTACTTTAAGAAAAGAAAGAATGTATGATTTCTTAGATAGATTAGTAAACGTAGTTCTTCCAAGAGTTAGAGACTTCAGAAGGAGTTCCAAGCGACTCATTTGATGGAAGAGGAAATTATTCAGTAGGATTGAGAGACCAATTAGTATTTCCTGAAATAGATTTTTGATAAAGTTGAAAAAAACTTTTTAGGAATGTCTATCACTATGGTTTCTTCTGCAAAAAAACAGATGAAGAAGGAAGAGCATTACTAAAAGGCTTTTTGGAATGCCTTTCAAGAAGTAATTGTAGGGAGGTTAAAGTAGATGGCGAAAAAAAGTCAATGATCGCAAGAGATGTTAAAAAGAGCAAAAACTTGTTGACAAATATGCTGAAAAAAAGAGCTGAATTAAAGAAAAGAATCGCTGCTGGAGATATGGAAGCTATGTTTGAATTAAACAAATTACCAAAAAGATTCTTCAGTTGTTAGAAAAAAAGAAATAGATGTCAATTAGATGGTAGACCAAGAGGATTTATGAGAGAATTCGGAATATCAAGAGTTAAGTTTAGACAACTTGCAGGGTGCTGGACTTATACCGGTGTAAAAAAATCATCTTGGTAATTAATCAAAGGAAGGAGGATTTAAATAGATGTATTTAACAGATCCAATTGCTGATATGTTAACAAGAGTAAGAAATGCTAATGCAGTTATGCATGAAAAAAAGTAGATATACCTCACTCAAAGATGAAAGAAAGAATCGCTGAAATCTTAAAAAGAGCAAGGATATATTTCTAATTTCAAAAATTGTTACTGATGAAGAAAATAAGAAAAAAATATAAGAGTATATTTAAAATATGCAGGAAAAAGAAAAGAGTTATAAAAAGGATTAAAGAGAATATCTAAACCTGGAAGAAGAGTTTACTCTTCAGTGGAAGATATGCCAAGAGTTCTATCTGGACTTGGAATAGCAATAGTTTCAACTTCAAAAGGGGTTATTACAGATAAAGTTGCTAGAGCTGAAAAAAAGTTGGTGGAGAAGTCCTTGCATTTGTATGGTAATAAAAAAACTTAGGAGGTGTACATTAATGTCAAGAGTAGGTAAAAAAACCTATAGCTGTGCTTCTGGAGTTGATTTTTTTCAGTAAAAGACAATGTTGTTACTGTAAAAAGGACCAAAGGGTACATTAACTAAAGAATTTAATAAAAAAATATAACTATAAAAATTAGAAGATGGTCACATTACATTTGAAAGACCTAATGATGAACCATTCATAAGATCAATACACGGAACTACTAGAGCTTTTAATCAACAACATGGTTAAAGGAGTTTCTGAAGGATACAGAAAAAAACTCTTACTTTAGTAGGGGTAGGGATATAGAGCAGCAGCTAAAGGAAAAGGATTAGAAATATCTTTAGGATTTTCTCATCCAGTAATCATAGATGAAATACACGGAATTACTTTTTACTGTTGAAAAAGAATACTACTATTCATATAGATGGAATCGAAAAAAAGAATTAGTAGGTCAAGTTGCAGCTAATATAAGAGCTAAGAGACCACCTGAACCATATAAAAGGTAAAGGGGTTAAATATGCTGATGAACATATTAGAAGAAAAAGAAGGTAAAAAAAGTCTTAAAAATAGCTTAAAAAGGAGGTAAGACAGTTGTTTAAGAAAGTTGATAGAAAAGCGTCAAGACAAAAAAAGCAAATGTCAATAAGAAATAAGATTTCTGGAACTCCAGAAAGACCTAGACTTTCAGTTTTTTTAGATCAAATACTAACATTTTTGCTCAATTAATCGACGATGTAAATGGAGTTACTCTAGTATCTGCATCTACAATAGATAAAAGCATTAAAAGGAAGTATTGCTAATGGTGGAAACGTTGAAGCGGCAAAAAGCCATTGGGAAAGCAATAGCTGAAAGAGCTAAAGAAAAAAAGGAATAAATGCTATCGTTTTCGATAGATCAGGATATAAATATACAGGAAGAGTAGCGGCTCTTGCAGAAGCGGCTAGAGAAGCTGGATTAAAGCTTCTAATTTCTAGAGAGGAGGATTTCACTTGTTGAACAGAGAAGATAATCAATATCAAGAAAAAAATTATTGAAGATATCTAGAGTTTCTAAGACAACTAAAGGAGGAAGAACAATATCTTTCTCAGTATTAGCTGCTGTTGGAGATGGAGAAGGTAAAAATAGGATTAGGACTAGGAAAAAGCAAACGGAGTTCCTGATGCTATAAGAAAAAGCTATTGCAGCTGCAAAAAAGAATATCGTAAAGATATCTTTAAAAAAATAATACAATACCTCATGAAATTACAGGAAGATGGGGAGCAACTACTTTATGGATGGCACCAGCATATGGAAGGGACTGGAGTAATAGCTGGTTCTGCTTCAAGAGAAATATTAGAATTAGTTGGGGTTCATGACATTTTTAACTAAAAATTAAAGGGTCAAGAAATAAACATAATGTAGCAAGAGCTACTGTGGAAGCATTAAAATTACTTAGAACTGCTCAAGAAATAGCAGCTTTAAGAGGATTAGAAGTTAAGGATATCTTAAGCTAGGAGGAAGATGAAATGGCAAGACTTAGAATAGAGCTTGTAAAAAGCATAATCGGAAGAAAGCCTAATCACATAGCGACTGCAAAGTCACTAGGGCTTAAGAAGATGCATGATGTTGTAGAACATAATGAAACACCTGAATTAAAAGGGAAATTAGCTCAAATTTCTTATTTGTTAAAAAAATTGAGGAGGTGCAAGCATAGTGAAACTAAATGAATTAACACGCTTCAGTTCCTAAAAAAAGAACAGAAAAAGAATAGGAAGAGGAAACTCATCTGGTTGGGGAAAAAAACAGCTGGAAAAAGGTAGCAATGGTCAAAAATTCAAGAGCAGGTGGAGGAGTAAAACCTTACTTTGAAGGTGGACAAATGCCTATCTATAGAAGAGTTCCAAAAAGAGGATTCTCAAACGCTATATTCAAAAAAAGAATATACAGTTATATCTTTAAGTTTATTAAATGATAACTTTGAAGATGGAGAAGAAGTAACTTTAGAAACTTTATTCAATAAATTCTTAATCAAAAAAAGTAAGAGACGGAATCAAAGTTTTTAGGAAATGGAGAACTTAACAAAAAAATTAACTGTTAAAGTACATAAAAATATCTAAATCAGCTCAAGCTGCTATTGAAGCAAAAAGGTGGAACAGTTGAAATAGTTGAAGTTAAAGGTTTTGAAAGAGCAGAAAGTAATAAATAATATTAATCTGAGGTAGGTGTATATATGACTTTAATGGAGAAATTTAGCTCTAGATTAAGTAGTATAGTAAAAAAATTCCTGAACTTAGAGAAAGAATTATTTTTCACATTATTAATGTTCTTAGTTGCCAGAGTAGGAACTTTAATTCCTGCTCTGGTGTAGATGTGGATAGACTTGCTTCGATGGCTTCTAAAAAGTGACGTACTTAGTTATATAAATATGTTTTTCTGGAGGAGCCTACAAGGATATCTATATTCTCATTAGGGATTATCCCTTACATTAATGCATCAATAGTTGTAAGTTTACTTGTATCTATTATTCCTCAACTTGAAGAAATTCAAAAAGAAGGGGAATCTGGAAGAAATAGAATAACTCAATGGACAAGATACTTGACAATAGCACTTGCTATTATTCAAGGAGCTGGAGTTTGTCTTTAGCTACAATCTGTTGGGCTTGTTTATAATCCAGGGAATAAGCTTTTTTTGTAAGAACAATAACTACACTAACAGCTGGAACTGTATTCTTAATGTGGGTAGGGAGAACAAATTTCTGTCAAAGGAATAGGAAACGGAGTTTCACTTATTATATTCTTAAATGTAATATCAAGAGCTCCTTCAAGTGTTATACAAACAGTTCAAAAAAATGCAAGGAGATAAATTCTTAATTCCTCTATTTGTATTAGTAGCTTTCCTTGCTACTGTATCGATAGCAGGAATAGTATTATTTCAACTTGGGCAAAGAAAAAAATTCCTATCCATTATGTTGGAAAAGGATTTAGCTCAAAAAGTGGAATAGGAGAAAAAATCTTTTATACCATTGAGACTTAATACAGCAGGAGTAATGCCTGTAATCTTTGCATCTGTGTTTATGTTAATTCCCCGGAGTAATAGTAAATGCTCTTCCTTCAGACTTACAATTAAAAAAACAACTTTATCTATAATATTTGGGCAAAAATCATCCAGTATATATGATATTGTATGCTTTAGTAATAATGTTCTTCTCATTTTTTTCTACACAGCTTTAGTTTTTTTGATCCTGAAAAGGTTGCTGAAAACTTAAGACAAAGTGGAGGAACTATACCGAATCAGACCAGGAGAAGAAACAGTAGAATATCTTGAAGGTGTTGCTTCAAGAATTACATGGGGTGGAGGATTATTCTTAGCAGTAATTTCTATACTACCATATGTAATATTTACTTCTATGGGACTTCAGTTTATTTTTGGTGGAACAGGAATAATCATTGTTGTTGGTGTTGCATTAGATACTATACAACAAATAGATGCTCATTTAGTCATGAGAGACTATAAAGGATTTATTTAATAATTATCAAATAAATTTAAAAAGATAGGTCAAAAAGCCTATCTTTTTTTATTTTTTTCTTATTGACATTTAGCTAGTATAATTATAAAAATAACTCGTATTCGAAAAATAAAAATAAAAATTAAAGTTACAAGGGAGGTTGATATGTCAAAAATTAGATCAAAAATAAAAACACCGTTATTTACAGTATTAAAAGATGAATATGTAAGAAGAAATATACTTCCATTTCATGTTCCCGGACATAAAAAGAGGTAAAGGAGTAGATAAAGAGTTTTATAACTTTATGGGAGAAGCTCCGTTTTCTATAGATGTAACAATATTTAAAAATGGTTGATGGGCTACATCATCCGAAAAGTTGTATAAAAGAAGCTCAAGAGTTATTAGCAGATGCCTATGGAGTAAAACATAGTTTCTTTGCAGTAAATGGGACTTCTGGAGCAATACAAGCAATGATAATGTCAGTTATCAAAGCTGGAGAAAAAATACTAGTACCAAGAAACGTACATAAATCAGTATCAGCAGGGATTATTCTAAGTGGATCTGAGCCTGTGTACATGAATCCTGAAATAGATGAAAACTTAGGAATTGCTTTAGGGGTAAAACCTCAAACAGTTGAAAATATGTTGAAACAAGATCCTGATATAGCTGCTGTACTTTTAATAAATCCAACTTATTATGGAGTGGCAACAGATCTAAAAAAAGATAGCAGATATAGTTCATAGCTATGACATACCTTTAATTGTTGATGAAGCACATGGACCTCATTTACATTTCCATGATGAATTACCAGTATCAGCTGTTGATGCAGGAGCAGATATCTGTACTCAAAGTACACATAAAATTTTAGGTTCAATGACTCAAATGTCGGTTATCCATGTAAATTCAGATAGAGTAAATGTTGAAAAAGTAAAACAAATTTTAAGTTTACTTCATACAACATCTCCATCTTATCCATTGATGGCATCTCTTGACTGTGCAAGAAGACAAATAGCTACTGGAAGGACAAGAATTACTTACTAAGGCTATTGAACTTGCTAAGTATTTTTAGAAGAGAAGCTAATAGAATCCCTGGAATTTACTGTTTTGGTGAAGAACTTGTTGGAAAAAAAGAAGGTTTCTTTGCTTTTGACCCAACAAAAATAACTATATCAGCTAAAGAATTAGGACTTAAGGGTGGAGAACTTGAAAGTCTACTTGTAGACGACTACAATATCCAAAATGGAATTATCAGATTACTACAATACTTTAGGACTTGTTACTATAGGGTGATACAGAAGAAAGTATAGATAGATTACTTGATGCTTTAAGAGATATCAGTAAGAGATTTTTTTGGAAAAGGAAAAACTTTAGAAAAAAATAATATAAAACTTCCTGAAACACCTGAATTAGTATTGATGCCAAGAGAAGCATTCTACAGTGAAAAAGAATAAAAGTTCCATTCAAGGAAAGTGTAGGAAAGATTTCTGGTGAAATGATAATGGCATATCCACTGGTATACCAATAATCATTGCTGGAGAAAAGAATCAGTCAAGATATAATAGATCATATTGAAGAACTAAAAAGAAGCAGATTTACATATTCAAGGTATGGAAGATCCAGAACTTGAAACAATAAATGTAATTGAAGAAGAAGATGCTGTTTACTTATATACTGAAAAGATGAAAAAAATGTACTTATTGGAGTACAAACAAATCTTGGAGTTAATAAGGCAGGTACTGAGTTTGGACCTGATGATTTAATTCAAGAATATCCAGATACTTTCGATGAAATGGAATTAATCACAGTTGAAAGACAAAAAGAAGACTTCAATGATAAGAAATTGAAATTCAAAAAAATACAGTTTTACATACTTGTGAAAAAGATAGCTAAGAGAGTTAATGAAGCAGTTATTGACGGATATAGACCAATACTTGTTGGAGGAGACCACTCAATTTCGTTGGGAAGTGTGGCTGGGGTTTCTTTAGAAAAAAAGAAATTGGTATCTTATGGATAAGTGCACATGGAGATATGAATACTCCTGAAAGTACATTGACAGGAAATATCCATGGAATGCCTCTAGCTTTTAATTCAAGGGCTTGGAGATAGAGAACTTGTAAACTGTTTCTATGGAAGGAGCTAAAGTAGATAGCAGAAACATAGTTATCTTTGGAGCAAGAGAAATTGAAGTAGAAGAAAGAAAAAAATTATAGAAAAAAACTGGAGTAAAAAAATAGTTTACTACGATGATATTTTTAAGAAAAGGAATAGATAATGTTTTAGAAGAAGTTAAAGATTATCTAAAAGTAGATAACCTACATATCAGTATAGATATGAATGTCTTTGACCCAGAAATTGCTCCCGGAGTATCTGTACCAGTTAGAAATGGAATGTCATCTGATGAAATGTTTAAATCATTGAAATTTGCATTTAAAAACTATTCAGTTACATCAGCAGATATAACTGAATTTAACCCATTGAATGATACTAATGGAAAAAAACTGCTGAACTTGTTGATGATATAGTTCAATATATGATGAACCCAGACTATTAAAAAAAATTAAGAAGAGAATGTTGCACAACATTCTCTTTTTTTATGAATTATGCCAGAACACTCGCAACTCTAGCACTCGTAGGGTGTCAGTCGTGAGAGGTTCAGACAGATATGGCTAGAAAAAAATATAAAAAAACTACCACCGTGGAAAAGGTAAAATAAAAAACTTTACACATGTAGATTTTTATGGTATTATAAGTTAACATCACTCATTAGAGTAAAGCCTTATTAGTTAAGGATAGATGTGGAGGAAAAAAAGCCTTATTAGTTAAGGATGGTTGTAGGCATATCTTAGGGTATGCCTAATTTTTTGTAGGAGGGATTTATGACTTATGAGGTTTTAGGGGTTTATTTAGTTGATTAAAAATATGGTCGCACACTTATGACTCTAGCACTCGTAGGGTGTCAGTCATGAGTTAGACCATTAAGTATAGTCAGCATATATAGAAATATGTATGTAGAGGTAGCAACTTTAAAAAGCTATCCAATACTACTCGAATTGCTGGAAACCCCTAAAGCTAGTATAACTACAACATAGTACCTAAATAATATGGTACAAATGTGAAAGTGGCGAAAGCAGAAAAAATATACTAGATGGCATAAGGTTAAATCCTAAGTGTTAAGATAATGGGCAATCAGCAGCCAAGACCGAAAGGTAAGGTTCAACGACTATTCCTCCTGAGGGAAGTACACCAAAGCTGGTGGAAGTGGGTAGACCCAAACAGATAAAGCTGTGGGATAATATATAGTCTGTGCTTAATAGAAATATTAAGAAGTTCAAGGCTAATCTCCTTAATTTATTAAGGAGTGTATATACCAGGAGAACTGCATAAGTGGTAGCGTACTTATGTGAACGACAACCTCTAAAAACGACTGAGTCAGTTTTTAGGTTCATATATTTAGAAAAAAATTTTTACTTTTTTTCATTTACTTATAGTATAAAAAAAGTGGTATACTATATATAAGTAAATGGAGGTGAAATCGTATGGAAAAAAAGCATATAAGTTTAGATTTTATCCAACTAAAACTCAAATAACAATATTAAATTGTACTTTTTGGTTGTGTAAGATATGTCTATAATCATTTTTTTAGGTTTAAAAACAAGAGCTATATAACGAAGAGAAAAAAATCTATGTCATATAGTCAATGTAGCAAAAGCACTGACAGTTTTAAAAACAAGAGAAAAGAATGGTTAAAAGATGTAGATAAATTTTTCTTTACAAAAATTCTTTAAAAAGATTTAGATAAAGCCTATAAGAACTTCTTTAGTGGAAGTGGCTATCCAAAGTTTAAATCTAAGAAAGATAATAGAAAAATCATACAGAACCAATTATACAAATAATAATATAGAGTTTTTTTAGATAAATGGATAAAAAGTACCTAAGTTAGGAAAAACTAAAAAAATAAGAGATAAAATGAAACCACAAGGAAGAATAATAAGTGCAACAATAATACAAGCGCCTAGTGGAAAATATTATATATCTCTGTGTTGTACAGATGTAGAAGTAGAAAAAAATTAGAAAGTACAAATAAGAATGTTGGAATAGATTTAGGGTATAAAGGACTTTTGCGCTTACCAGTGATGAAATCTCAATAGAAAATCCAAAAATATTTACAAAAAAATCTTTGAATAAACTAGCTATATTACAAAGAAGACTATCACGAAAAACCAAAGGGTAGTTCAAATAGAAATAAAGCTAGAATAAAAAGTAGCAAGATTATTTGAAAAAAATATCAAATCAAAGAGAAGATTTTTTTGCAAAAATTATCAACAATGCTAATAAGAAAAATATGATATTATCTGTATTGAAGACTTACAAGTAAAAAAATATGGTAAAAAAATCATAAATTAGCAAGAAATATTATAGATGTATCATGGAGTGAATTTAATAGAATACTAAGTTATAAAAGCGAAATGGCATGGAAAAAAACAATAGTAAGAGTAGATAAATTTTTTTGCAAGTAGTCAAATATGTAATTGTTGTGGATATAGAAATGAAGAAGTAAAAAGATTTAAGTGTGAGAGAATGGACTTGTCCAGTATGTGGAGCTGTGCATAATAGAGATATAAATGCAGCCAAAAAAACATATTAAAAAGAAGGACTAAAGATATTAGGTATAAGTGCTTAAATATACAATATATGAACCGTAGGAACTATGGGGATAGCTTGGTAAATTTAGTTGGCTAACAGAAGCAACTACTACCCAAGAACCCTGCGACTCCAGCACTCGTAGGGTGTCAGTCGTGGGAGGTTCAGTTTAAGACTAATAATGTTGGTGGAGAAATGTCAGGAAAGCATTATGCACTAGTATTAAGTGAATTATCTAAAAAAAGATAGTACTTTATTAGCAGCTCCGATAACAAGTAAAAAAAGCTGGTAAAAAAAGTACAGAGGTGGATTTACTGTAAATTGTACTAAATACCAAAAAAATCCAACCTATACGAAAGCATTTGTGAAAAATAAGGAAAAATTAGAGAAATTTCAAAAATATAGAATCTATGGTGATAAAATTTACGATTTAGATAAAGATGATGTTAGGCTATTACAAGAAGCATTTAAAAAACTTTTTTTCTTTTTTTAAATGAATTAGATGATATTAAAAATAAAAGCAGAAGGAACTATTTAAGGGAAGTTAAAAACTTCTCTTTTTTTATTGGAAAAAAATGATATAATATAAATGTAGAAAAATGTAAAAGTAATATCAGGGGAAAAATGAATATTATTGTAGAAAAAAATGACAAATGAGTATATAGATGATTTATTAGTTAGGGCAGCACATCATTCAACAGCTATTGGAAGGAAATACTCTAACTTTAGGAGATACTATTTCTATTCTTATTCACAATTATATTCCTAAAGGAATGACAGAAAGAGAATACTATGAGGTCAAAAAAATTATAAAAAAAGCTTTTGAGCTACTTTTAAAAAGCTGATAGAGTAATTTCAACTGATTTAATTAAAAAAATTACCATAGGTATATTATGGAAAAATTTGAGAGAAGACAATGGAGAATTTAAAAAGATACAAAAATATTATTTTAGGTTCAGTTATTGAAACAACTAAGCCGTATTTAGTTCCTACAGTTATAGAAGATTGGTACCAAAAATTTAGAATATAGACTGAATAATGCAAAGACAGATGAAGAAAAAGATAGAAGCAATATTGGATCAACATATAAAAATTTGAAAAAGATTCATCCTTTTGGAGATGGAAATGGAAGAACTGGAAGATTATTAATTATTCATAGTTGTTTAAAAAGAAAAATTTAGCTCCTATCCTAATACCAAAAAGAAGAAAAAAAGGAAAAATATATAAATTTTTTTAACGCTTGAAAATATCAAAGAATTTGTTAAATGGGGGATAGAATTAGAAAAATAAAGAAAGAGAAAGAATAGAATTATTTTATAATAAAGAAAGGGGATAAGATGTTTGAAAAAAATTAGAAAAAAAGAATATTGCTTAAAAACTAAAAAGATAAAGAGCTACTAACTTTTTATATTTTCTATTGAAAAAAAGGAGAAGATGGAGAAACATATAACTTTTTTTCTTAAAGGACATTAATGAAAAAAATAAAAAAATTATTTCCTTTAAATTTAGAGGTAAATTCAAGTGGTATTCAAAAAAATGGATAGAAACAAGAAAAAGCACCTAAAAAAATAGGGTTTTAATAGATAAGGTTTTTTTGAAAAAAATAGCAAAAAAACAAAAATGTAATGGATTATATAGATGTTTCTTTTTGGTTTATCTTTAAATGATTGTTATTGGATAATTCCAAGTGATAAAAAAAGATGAATATAAATGGGAAAAAAATACAATTTATAAAAAAATAAATTTTTCAGAAGTGATAGGAAATATTGCTTTTTACAGGATATGGAGAAAAAAATAACAGGAATTACAACATCACCTGAACTGACAACTAATGGTATGTTAAAAAAATGTTGGCATATAGAGAATGAAAAAAATTTATCTATATAAAGGAAGTACACCAGAATTTGCTAATCAAGGTAAGGAAGCATACAGTGAATTTTACTCATCACAGGTTGCTAAAAATATTTTTTTTGAAAATATAAAATCTGAAAAAAAATTATTTCCTATAAGTTATGAACTTAGAGAATTTCATAATCAAATTGTCTCAGCTTGTGAACTATTTACAACTGAAAATAAAGGTTATATACCGATAGAAATGTTATTAAGAAGTAAGTACTTTGCATTGAAATCATTGGATTCAAAGATAATAGTAGAAATAAAAAAATATATGGAAAAAGAAAAAAATTTGAAGATTTAATGATATTTGATGCGATCATAGGAAATACTGACAGGCACTTAGGTAATTTTGGAATGTTTATAGATAATAATACAAATAAAAATATTAGAAAAATGCTCCAATTTTTCGATAATGGCTTGAGTTTTTCTAAATCATTTAACAGTAGAGGAAATAAAAGATAAAAAAATTATATAAAAGAATATAATAACAATGGATTCAGAACTAATCGTTTTAATCAAACTTTTGAAGAAGTAGTTAGACTATATATAAGTGACAGACATTTAGAAAGTTTAGAAAAAAATTAAAGAACTTTAAATTGAAGAAAGACAAAAAAATTATAATTTACCAGAGGATTGGCTAGATGGTTTTGAAAATAATATTAAAGAAAAATGCAAAAAAATTTTTTTAAAAAAATATTAAAAGAAAAAGAAGAAAAAAATAAAAAGCTATTGGATTAATTGACAAAGTTTGAAAAAAATGATAAAAATCTATAAGCGTTAAATAATCACATCAATTATTTCTAAGCAAGGTGCTCTAAATTTAGATGGCTTAGTTTTTGAGATTGATGGAAGTATAACCAAATTTAAAAATTTTAGGAGGAAAAAAATGTCAGTTGTATCAATGAAACAATTATTAGAAGCTGGAGTTCATTTTGGACATCAAGCTAAAAGATGGAACCCAAAAAAATGAAAAAAAGTATATTTTCACAGAAAGAAATGGAATTCATGTAATTGATTTACACAAATCTTTAAAGAAAAATAGAAGAAGCTTATGAAGAAATGAGAAAAAAATAGCTGAAGATGGAGGAAAAAGTTCTATTCGTAGGAACTAAGAAACAAGCCCAAGAAGCTATTAAAGAACAAGCAGAAAGATCTGGAATGTATTACATCAACAACAGATGGTTAGGGTGGAATGCTAACAAACTTCTCTACTATCAAAAAAAGAGAATTGAAAGAATGAAAGAATTAGAAAGAATGGATGCAGATGGAACTTTAGATTCTGACTACACTAAAAAAAGAAGCTGCAGAATTCAGAAAAGAATTATCTAAATTATCTAAAAAAACTTATCTGGAATCAGAGATATGGAAAAAAAGCTCCAGATGCTATATACGTAGTAGACGTTAAAATGGAAGAATTACCAGTTAGAGAAGCTCATTTATTAGGAATCCCTGTATTTGCTATGATAGATACAAACGTAGATCCTGATTTAATAACTTACCCTATCCCTGCAAAACGATGATGCTATAAGATCAGTAAAAATTAATTACTTCTGTTATAGCTAATGCAATAGTTGAAGGAAACCAAGGACATGAACATGTAGAACCTCAATCAGAAGAAGTAAATGTTGAAGAAGGTTCAGTAGAATAATATAGTTAATACAATCAATCATAGGAGGTTATGAAATGGCTACAGTAACAGCTGCTTTAGTAAAAAGAATTAAGAGAAAGAACAGGAGCAGGAATGCTTGACTGTAAAAAAAGCATTAGAAACTAATGATGGAGATATAGAAAAAGGCAATAGACTACCTAAGAGAAAAAAAGGTATAACTAAAGCTGTTAAAAAAAGCAGGAAGAATAGCAGCAGAAGGATTAATATTCGATGCAGTTACTCCTGATCACAAGAAAGCAGTTATTTTAGAGTTCAACTCTGAAACTGACTTCGTTGCTAAAAAAATGAAGAATTCAAAAGAATTCGGAAGAAAATTAGTAAAAACTTGCTTTTAGAAAGAAATGCTCATCAATTAGAAGAATTAAATGAAGCTCAAATTGAAGGAGACAAAAAAAGTTTCTGAAGCTTTAACTGAATTAATAGCTAAAAATCGGAGAAAACATGAGCTTAAGAAGATTAGCTGTTGTAGTTGCAAAAAGATGGTTTCGTACAAACTTACAGCCACTTAGGTGGAAAAACTTGGAGTAATTGTTGAAATGTCTGGAGAAGCTACAGAAGCAAACTTAGAAAAAGCTAAAAAAACATAGCAATGCACGTAGCAGCTATGGATCCTAAATACCTATCAGAAGAAGAAGTTACAACTTCTGACTTAGAACATGAAAAAAGAAATAGCTAGAAAAACAATTAGAAGAAGAAGGAAAAACCAGCTAATATAATTGAAAAAAATATTAGAAGGAAAAAAATGCACAAATTCTATGAAGAAAAATTGTTTAGTAGATCAAGTTTATGTAAGAGCTGAAAACAAAGAAACTGTTAAACAATATGCAGGAGATATTAAAGTTCTATCATTCGAAAGATTCAAAGTTGGAGATGGAATAGAAAAGAAAGAAGAAGATTTCGCTGCAGAAGTTGCTGCTCAAATCAATGGATAGTTATTTATGAGGATGCAACTTTGCATCCTCTATTTTTTTATAAATTTTAGAGGAGGAGAATAAAATATGGAAAGCCCTTTTTACAAGAAAAATCTTATTGAAATTAAGCGGTGAAGCCTTAATGGGAGAACAAGAATTTGGAATTTCATCTGATGTAATAACTTCTTATGCAAAAACAAATTAAAGAAATTGTAGACCTAGGAGTTGAAGTTTCTATTGTTATTGGAGGTGGAAATATATTCAGAGGAATTTCTGGAGCTGCACAAGGGGTAGATAGAGTTACAGGGGATCATATGGGTATGCTTGCCACTGTTATTAACTCTTTAGCATTACAAAAATTCAATTGAAAAAAATTAGGTGTTCCAACAAGAGTACAAACTGCTATTGAAATGCCAAAAGTTGCAGAACCTTTCATCAAAAGAAGAGCTCAAAGACATCTTGAAAAAAAGGTAGAGTAGTTATATTTGGAGCTGGAACAGGAAATCCATATTTTTACAACAGATACAGCAGCAGCTTTAAGAGCAATAGAAATGGAAACAGATGTTGTTATAAAAAGCTACAAAAAGTTGACGGTATCTATGATAAAGATCCTGTAAAATTTGCAGATGCGAAAAAAATATGAAAAAAAGTTACATATAATGAAGTTTTTAGCAAAAGATTTAAAAAGTAATGGATGCCACTGCTATTTCACTATGTAGAGAAAAATAAATTACCTATAATTGTTTTCAATTCTTTAATTGAAGGAAACTTAAAGAGAGTTATTATGGGAGAAAATATTGGAACTACAGTTGTAGCAGATTAAATTATTTAATTAACTGGAAGGAGGAATAATGAGTATAGCTAGTGACAAACTTGTAAAAAGAATGCGAAGAGAAAAATGTTAAAAACTATTGAATCAGTAAAAGAAAGATTTACATCTATAAGAGCAGGTAGAGCAAACGTTGCTATGTTAGATGGAGTAAAAGTAGAAAACTATGGAAGCGATGTTCCTTTAAATCAAATAGGGTCAGTATCAGCTCCAGAAGCAAGACTTTTAGTTATAGATCCTTGGGATAAAAACTTTAATACCTAAAATTGAAAAAAAGCATTACTTGCTGCAAATTTAGGAATGACTCCTAATAACGATGGTAGAGTAATAAGACTTGTTTTACCAGAACTTACAGCTGATAGAAGAAAAGAATATGTAAAACTTGCTAAAAAAATGAAGCAGAAAATGGTAAAATTGCTGTTAGAAATATCAGAAAAGATGTTAATAACCATTTAAAGAAATTAGAAAAAGATAAAGAAAAATCCTATTTCTGAAGACGAATTAAAGAAAGAAGAAGCTAATGTTCAAACTTTAACTGATAAATATATCAAAGAAATAGATGAATTACTTGCTAAAAAAAGAAAAAAAGAAATAACTACTGTATAATAAGATAATAAGTTTTTTTATTGATATCCCTGAGAAATCAGGGATGTTTTTTTATTAAATAAAAAAATATCAAAAAAACATTGGTCTATAACAGCTTTTAATTTTTTTCTTTAAAAATGAAAGTGTTTCTATTTCTTTATAAAGGTATTATTTTATTGACAAAAAGTATATAAAAAAAGTATACTTGACTTATAAGGACTTTATTAATTTTTATCAAAAAAAGTTTTAAAGGGGGAACTATGAAAATCAAATTTATTTTTAGGTGCAATGTTGGTAGTGGGAGCAGTTTCTTACTCAGCAGAAGCAACGGATGCTGTAGCTCAAGAAGTAATAAACGAAGTTAGAAATATTGAGGCAGAGTATCAAGCTTTTAATGCAAAAAGAAGCTGAAAGAAAAGAAGAGTTTATTCAAGAAAAAAAGCAAATCTTGAAAAAGAAGTTAAAGAACTCAAAAGAAAAAGCAATTAGGTAGAGAAGAACTTTACGCAAAAACTAAAAAGAAGATTCAAAAATCAGATGGCACAGAGATGAGTACAAAAAAATTATTAAAAAAAGATTCGATGAATACTACAACAAGTTAGAACAAAAAAATCGCAGACAAAGAACAACAAATCGTAGAACTAACAAAATTACTAGAAGTTTTAAATTAAATAGGAGGGGAAATAATGAAGAAGTTTCTAAAAACAATTTTATTTCTATGTGCATTGTCATCAATAGCTTACGCAGAAGATGATGCTATGTCAATATTAGACAAAAAGAGAACAGAAATTGAAAAAAAGCAGAAAAAGCAAAAAGCAAAACTAGCAAAAGAAGCTGAAGAAAAAGCAAGAAAAGAGGCGGAAGAACAAGCTAGACTTGCTGAAGAACAAGCTAAAGCTCAAGTTGCAGAAAGTGTAGAAGTTGTAGAAGCTCCAGTAGCAGCTGTAGTAGCAACAGAAGGACTAAATCCTCAAGATGAACAAGAAGCAATGGAAATCTTAGATGGTATGAGAAAGAAAATAAAGAAAGAAGATGCAGAAACTCTTAAACTTCAACAAGAAGCAAAAGAATTAGGAATATCTACATCTGAAGCAAGCTCATTAGCAGAAATAGAAGCAATGGTAAAAAGCAAAGAAAGCAGAAAAAAAGCTAAAACCAAAAACAGAAGCAGAAAAATTAGAAGCAACAAGAAAAAGAAGCTCTAGAAAAAAATTAGATTTCTATGAAAGAGTAGTAAGAAGTGTTGCAAGAGAAGAAGCAGAAGTGGCAGGATACTATCAAATAATGGATGAAGATATAAAAACAACTGAAGCTATAGAAGAAGCTACTCCAGTAGTAGAACCTGTACAACAATAATAGGGGGAATATAGATGAAAAATAAATTAATGTTAACAGCACTACTAGGATTACTTTTAGTGGGTTCATTTTCTTATGCTGAAGAAAGTGACGATGAAGCAAAAGAAAAAGATTACTAAAAAGAATATGAAAAAAAGCGCAAAAAGAAAGAGAAAAAAGAAGCAGAAAGAGCTGCAGAAGAAGCTGCTAAAAAGACAAGCTGAAGAAGGGGCACAATCAGCTCAAGAAATAGTAAATCAAACTACAGAAACTGTAGATGGAACAGTTGTAGAAGGTGAAGTAGCAGTAGCGCAAGAAGAGGTAGTAGTTCCTAAAAAAGCAAGAAAAAATATGACTGAATCAGAAAAAATGGATTTAGAAGTACAAAGAATTAAGAAGAGAATGCTAGAAATAAATGCAAAAATAGAAAAACTACAATAAGACAAATGAAATGCTTGATAATTTAGAAAAGAATGTTGGGAGAACTTGAAAGAAGAGTAACTTATTAATAAAAAGGAGAATAGGAAAATATGAAAAAAATTAGCGTTAATATTAGGAGTTTTATCATTAGTAGCATGTACAGATCAAAAGGTAGTAAACTATAATACAGCAAGATTAGATAATATAGAAGCTTATTTAGCAAATAATAAAAGCAGTAAAACCATCAGAAAAATATAGATAAATTAGTTGAAGAAGGAAAAGTTGAGTATACAGAAGAATACTTATCATTGGAAAAAGGAGGCTGAAAAAAATGGCAAAGAGAAAGAGCACAACAACAATAATAACAATGTTACTATTATTAGTATTTTCTCTACCAGCATTAGCAGTCCAAGGGTTAACAACAACACAAATGCGTGAAAAATACAATAAGAATAAATGCATTAGAAATAAAGAACATGGATATAACTAATATAGAAGCACCAAAAAGAAATGACAATAGTATTAGATGAAAGAGCACTAAACTTTGATTTTGATAAATCAGTAGTAAAAACCTCAATATTTTTGAAATGTTAAAATAATTTAAAAGATTTTATAGAACAAAAATAACTATGAATTAACAATAGAAGGACATACAGACTCTGTAGGAAGCAACCAATATAACATAGGACTTTCAAGAAGAAGAGCAGAAGCTGTAAAAGCTAAGTTAATAGAATTTGGATTACCAGAAGATAGAATAGTTGGAATAGAAGCTAAAGGAGAAGAATATCCAGTGGCAACTAATGAAACACCAGAAGGAAGATTACAAAAATAGAAGAGTTGAATTCAGATTAGTTCAAAGATAAGATGAATTTTTGGAGTGTATATAGATTTATGGGAGGAAAAAAAGAGATGGTAAAAAAATAATCTATACATGGTAGAAAAAGAATTTACGTTCAATTGCAAAGAGATACAAAAGGTGTAAAATATTCACTTGGTCTTGCAATACTTTTTTTAATGATGGGATTAAGTGCATTTTCACAAGATGTTATGTCTACACAAGAAATAGCTGCATCTAAAGAAAAATTTAAGAAGTTCAGTAGGAACTTTACAAAAATAAAGTTGAAGCAGCAAGAAAAAGAAAAATCAAAAAAGCAATAGATGGTTTAAAATTAGAATTAATTCAATTGATGGAACAAGGAGATCAAGTAGTTAAAATCACCTTGGGCTTCATGGCAATTTGGTGCTAATTATATGTATAATCATTGGGGAAGTACATACAAAGGAAGAGGAGATAAAAAAAGAAAAAAATACCCTTATGGAAGGAATATTGACTAGAGAATCAGGAGCTAATGAATTTAATAGATATGTTGCTGAAAATAGTCCAATGTATTCATATTTAACTAAAGGTAATGATCCAAGATCAGCATCTTCAAGTTTAAGAGGAAAAACAAATGGTTATGGATTAGCAAGTAACACAACAGTACCTGAAAAATCCAGTATCATTTACAGTTAATGCAAGTATTAAAACCTCGTATAGTAACTAAAGGAGCTATTAATGTAACTCCACCTGAAGAAATATCACCTACATTGCCAAAGGCAATAGACTTTTAAACCAGTGACACCAATGGTAACAACTCCAACTGCTCCAACAGTGACTGTAAGTAATCCTCTTGATTTGAGTTTTAATGGAACTGGATTTGGGCAAGGGACTTCTCCTTCAACAAATCAGTCAGGTTTATATGTTGAAAATTATCATGAGTACAATACAACTGCCCCAGTGAAATTAACATATACTGCTTCTGGTAGAACTATGACAGGGGGAACTGTTCAAGTCAAGCTTTAATGATGGAACTGCAGGAACTTCATTAGTTCCAGGAACTTCAAGCTCTCAAGGATATTATTTTTATAAATGATGCAGCAGATCACTCAGTTACTATAAAGGGTGATTATGATATAACTAGAGCTTCTGATGCAGGAAATGGAACATTATATTTTGTTAGTTTAAATCCATATGAAGTAGGTCGTAATAGTTCTACTGATGGTGTATATGATTTTGCTGGAAATTTAACATTACATGGTCATAATAATCCAAGTTCATCTAATCTTCTATTAGGTTTTGAACATCAATTATTAGCAAATAATGGTGGAGGTTCTGGTCATTATACAAATGTAGAAAATGGGACAGTAACAAGTGTACTTAAAAATACAGGAACTATAACTTTAGCAGATGGATATAATTTGGTTGGAATTCAAATAGATACAGAGTATGGATCTGGTTCTAATGGATATTTTAGAAAACAACCACAAACTATAAACGATGGTAACATAATAATTAATTCTAAAAAAATAGTATAGGAATTGATTATGGAAATTATTATAGTGCATCTCCTAATACTAAATTAACTTTAGGAAATATAGAAGTAAATGGAGAAAAATAACTATGGTTTTAGAATGAAATCATATTATAGTATGAATCATGGAGGAAATACCACTACTTATTATGATTTAACAGATGTAACTGGTGGAGGAAGTGGTAAAAAAATATCTGTAAAAAGGGAAAAAAATAATGTTGGGATTTCAATAGCTCAAGGATATTCAACAGGAGATCCTCTTACTAAAGTAACAGGGTTAAATGTAGAGGTTGGAGGAACAAATAATGTAGGATTTCTAAGAAATTCTCAAAAATGCTCTTCCAGCTGCAAACATTAATACAAATGCTATGGTTTTAAATAGTACTACTATAGGAGATACATTTAATTTTTGATTCATCTGCAACAGGTAGTGCATTAATAAGAAGTGATGTTCATGAAGTGGTGCTTGATAAAGATATTACTGTTGGAGCAGCAGGAGTTAAAAATGCCTTGATGCAAGCAGGTCATGACGGAAAAAGTAACATTGGCTTCAGGAAAAAGATTACTTCAACTATTGCAAATGAGTTTTATGGAATGACAGCAGGTAACTTTACTGGAGCAGCAGATGGTAAAAATGCGATAGCTACAAATAAAGGTGAATTAAATATTGGTGGAAATAAAAGTTTAGGAATGGCAATAGATGTGGATGATACAGGTTTCAATATTGGAAAAAAATAAATTTCAGTGGAACAGAAGGAGCAGGAGTTTATAATACAGGAACATTTACATCTGACACAGCTAGTGAAATAAATGTAACAGGAAATAACAGTATAGGAGCATATAATAAAGGAACTTTAACAACAAAAGGGAAAATTGTAACTACATCTGAAAAATCAACAGGAATTTTTTCTGAAGCAGGTACAGTAACAAATACTGGTATAATAGATGTCAGTGGAAAATCTGTTAAAGCTATAGCAGGAAAAGGAACTACAACTATAACAAGTACTGGAAAAGTAACAGTAAATGGAACAGCTTTAAGTGATACAGATGGTTCAGTTGGTTTAGCTTCAATGGATGGAGCTAATATAACTCAAACAAATTCTGATACAAACATTATAGTAGATGGTTCAGCTTCAATAGGTGCTTATGCAGATGGAGGAACAGGTTCAATAGCAACAACAAAATTAACAGTAAATGGCGGAACTATAACCGCTAAAGGTGGAGCTTTTTAATATCTATGCAGGAAATAAAGCAACTGTTACTTTAAATGGAGCTAACTTAAATACTGAACAAAAATCTTTGGCATTCTATACAACTAATAATGGAAAAGTAGATTTTGGTACAGGATCAACAAAAACTATAGCTACTATTAAAGGTGGAACAGATTCAAATTCAAGAGGAACAGCTTTTTCTATTTAAAGCATCAGGGGCAGGATATTCTACATTTGATAAAACTGCAATCGGTACATGGGCAGCAAATAATTTTTGCAAATTTAAATAATTTAAAACTTGTTATGGAACAAGGTTCAAGATTATTTATAGCTCAAAAATGTTGCTATGGATTTAAGTGGAACAAATCCTAGTAATTTATTGACTGCTCTTCCAGCAGGATTAGTAACAGGTTCTAATGACTATAAGACATTTATGCTATATTTAAGTAAATTAACATTAGATCAAGATATTAATCTAGATGATCCTACAGATGCATATAATAAACTTGAAATTTCTAACTCAACAATAGAAAAATCAAAATAGTAAAACTATTACAGGGACATCTGCAGGTCAAGTTGCAATAGCTCAAGAAAAATGATACAACTCTTGATAGAACTAAAGGTTCAATTAATAAATAAAGGAACTATTAATTTATCAGGAGCAAATTCAACAGCTATATATGGTAAGTTTGCAGAAATAAAAAAATGACACAACAGGAACTATAAGTGTTGCTGACGGTTCAGCAGCCCTATATGGAACTACTGATTCTAAAATAGAAAATAAAGGAACTATAAACTTAGGATCAAATTCAGTAGGAATATTCTCTAAAGGAGACACTGCAGCTGGATATACAGTAGGAGCAAATACATATAAAGGTTCAGTTGTAAACTCAGGAACTATAACAAGTACTGGAAAAAGCAATTGGTGTAACATATAATGGGACAGGTTCAGGAGCAACAGATACTAGAGTAACAAATGATACTGCAGGTAAAAATTAATTTAGCTGGAGAAGGTTCAGTTGGTATCTATGGTTTAGGATCTAACTACCATATATTAAATAAAGGTGAAATCACATTAGGAGATTCATCTAATATATCTACAAATCCAAATGTAGGAATATATACAGCAGTTGAAAAGTATATCAATTAAAAAAATGATGCAAGTGCTAAGATTACAACTGGTAAAGAATCAGTTGGAGCCTATGGTTATGATATAGAAAAATGCTGGAGATATAACAGTTGGAGATAATGGAGTAGGTATTTATTCTAAGAGAAAAATCTACAGGACCATCAACAGTTACAAGTACAGGAAATATAACAGTTGGAAATAATGATTCAACTGGTATATTCTTAGAAAAATGGTGGAAACTTAAATCTAACAGCAGGAAACTTAAATGTTGGAGATAACTCTTATGGAGTGGTTGCAATAGGAAATGATTCATTTAACTATAATAACAATGCAGCAGTAAATGTAAGTTTAGGAGAAGGATCAACATATTTCTATTCTAGTAACCCTACAACTAACTTTTACTAATAATATTGCACTTAATACCACTAATAAGAGAGTATATGGAATTTCAACAGCAGGAACTGTAACAAACTCAGCTAACTTCACATTGGGTGATGAAAGTGTTGGAATATTATATACTGGAACAGGAACTGCAAGAAATACTGCAAATATAACAGTAGGAAATTCTGATGTAGATAATCAAAAATTATGCTATAGGTATGGCTACTAAGACAGGAACTGTTGAAAACGTTGCAGGAGGTACAATAACAGTAGGAAGTTCAGGTATAGGATTATTTGCTGATGGAGCTAATGCAAAAAGCAATAAATAATGGAACAATCAATCTTAATGGACCTGGAGCTATGGGTATGTACTTAGATAACAAAGCAGAAGGGACAAATAATGGAACAATACAAGTAAATGGTTCTCAAGAAGGAGCAATAGGAGTAGTAGTTCAAAATAGAGCAAAGTTAATAAATAATGGAACTATCGCAATTGATGGTAAAGATGCATATGCATTCTTTAAAGCAAAGGGTGGAATTATTGAAAATCACGGAACAATTAATCTAAGTGGAGGAGCAAAAAACCAGTATGATCCTACATCAAAACCAACTTCTAAAACAACAGGAAGTGTAAAAATAAATGCACCTGCTGGAGCAACACCAGCTACAACATCAATTACAGTAGCAGGAGTTCCTCAAACAATTGAGCAAGTATTAATAAATACTCCTCAAGGTAAAACAGGACCAGCTCCTACATCATTAGGAATATATGTTGATACATTAGGTGGAACTAATCCAATTACAGGAAATTTAGGATTAGTAACAACTGAAGCAGATTTAATATTAGGTAATGAAGCTGCAAAAAAACAACTACAAGTAAGAATATTATAGTAAGTGGTTCAGTACTAGATCCATATAATGCAATGATGGCAGCAAACCCAGGAGTAACTTGGAGTGCATATGCAGGAGCATTAACTTGGACAGCTACACCTCTATATGCTAATGGAGAATTAGGAAGTGTTGTTTTAGCTAAGATACCATATACAGAATTTGCTGGAAATGAGCCAACACCAGTTGCAGTGACAGACACATATAACTTCTTAGATGGATTAGAACAAAGATATGGTGTAGATCCTGTTGGAAGTAGAGAAAAAGCAGTATTCGATAAATTAAATGAAATTGGAAAGAATGAAAAAGCTTTTATTCTATCAAGCAACAGACGAAATGATGGGACACCAATATGCTAATGTTCAACAAAGAATACAAGCAACTGGAGATATCTTAGATAAAGAATTTAACTACTTTAAGAAGTGAATGGCAAACAGTATCTAAAGATTCAAATAAAATAAAAAAACATTTGGAACTAGAGGAGAATACAATACAGATACAGCTGGAGTAATCGATTATACAAATCATGCTTATGGAGTGGCTTATGTTCATGAAGATGAAACAGTAAGACTTGGGAGAAGGAACAGGTTGGTATGCAGGTATAGTTCATAATACATTTAAAGTTTAAAGATATTGGAGATTCTAAGGAAGAAATGTTACAAGGAAAAAGTTGGATTGTTTAAATCAGTTCCATTTGATGATAAACAACAGCTTGAACTGGACAATATCTGGAGATATATCTGTAGGATACAACAAAAATGCATAGAAGATTCTTAGTAGTAGATGAAGTATTTCGGTGCAAAAGGAAGATATCGTACATATGGAATAGGTCTAAAGAATGAAATCAGTAAAGAATTTAGACTAAGTGAATCATTTACACTTAAAAACCATATGCAGCACTAGGTTTAGAATATGGAAGAATGTCATAAAGATAAAGAGAAAAAAATCAGGAGAAATTAAGTTAGATGTTAAATCAAATGATTACTTCTCAGTAAGACCAGAAATAGGAGCTGAATTAGGATTTCAAAACACTACTTTGATAGAAAATACAGTAAAAGTAGGAGTATCAGTAGCTTACGAAAATGAATTAGGAAGAGTAGCTAATGGTAAAGAAATAAAGCTAAAGTATCTGGATACAAATGCAGATTACTTTAATATCAGAGGAGAAAAAAAGAAGATAGAAGAGGAAATGTTAAAACAGACCTTAATATCGGATGGGATAATCAAAGATTTGGAGTAACAGCTAAATGTAGGTTATGATACTAAAGGTACATAATGTAAGAGGTGGAGTAGGACTTAGAGTTATATTCTAATAAAACCTATAAAAAAACTTGAAAGGAGACTAAAAATTTTTAGTCTCCTTTTTTTTTATATTTTGAAAAAAATTTACTAAAAATAATGGAAATAAAAAAATATAATAGAAAAAAATATGCATAAAAAAAGGCAGTTTAAATAAACTGTCTTTTTTTAATACAAAAAAATATTAAAAAAACACTTTACATTTTTCTGTTTTTTTGGTATAGTATGCCTTAAATATAAAAAAATAATTTGGAGGAAATAAAATGAAGAAAAAAATTAGTAACAACTCTACTTGGAGCTTCGCTTTTTATTAGCAGCTTGTGGAGGAGAAAAAAAGCAGCAGAAAAAAACCAGCAGCAGCAGAGGCTGAAACAATAAAAGATTGGAGCTCTTGGACCATTAACAGGATCAGTTGCAATTTATGGAATATCAGCAACTAACGGACTTAAATTAGCAGTTGATGAAATCAATGCAAATGGTGGAATATTAGGAAAAACAAATTGAATTAAACCTTTTTAGATGAAAAAAAGGAGATTCTACAGAAGCAGTAAATGCATACAATAAACTTGTAGATTGGGGAATGGTAGCTTTAATTGGTGACATTACATCTAAACCAAGTGTTGCAGTTGCAGAAGTTGCAGCTCAAGATGGTATACCTATGATAACTCCTACAGGAACTCAACTTAATATAACAGAAGCTGGTTCAAATGTATTTAGAGTATGTTTCACAGATCCTTACCAAGGAGAAGTTTTAGCAAAAATTCACTAAAGATAAATTAGCAGCTAAAAACAGTAGCTATTATCTCTAATAACTCAAGTGACTATTCTGATGGAGTAGCAAATGCATTTCGCTAAAGAAGCAGAAGCTCAAGGAATTCAAATTGTTGCAAGAGAAGGATATTCAGATGGAGACAAAGATTTTAAAAGCTCAATTAACTAAAAATAGCTCAACAAAAATCCAGATGTTCTATTTGTACCAGATTACTATGAACAAGATGGTTTAATAGCTATACAAGCAAGAGAAGTTGGAATAAAATCAGTTATAGTTGGTCCAGATGGTTGGGATGGAGTTGTAAAAAAACTGTTGACCCATCATCATATGCTGCAATAGAAGATGTATTCTTTTGCTAACCACTATTCAACAAAAAGATAGCAATGAAAAAAAGTACAAAAACTTTATAAAGAATTATAAAGAAAAAAATACAATGATGAACCTTCTGCATTCTCTGCTTTAAGTTATGATGCTGCATATATTTTTAAAAAGCTGCAATAGAAAAAAAGCAGGAACTACAGATAAAGAAGCAGTAGCTAAAGCAATAAAAAGAAATTAGAATTTGAAGGAATCACAGGACATTTAACTTTTGATGAAAAAGAATAACCCTGTTAAGAGTATAACTATAATCAAAAATCAGTAAATGGAGATTATACATTTGATTCTGTAGTGTCTAAATAAAAATTTAAATATTTAAGGATAAAAAAACAATTTCTGCTTTATTAATGATTAAGTAAGGACTTTTAGGCTGTTTCATATCAATAAAAAAAGGCTAAATTTCTAGTTATATTTGAGACAAAGCTTAAAAATCTTTATGAGAACAATATAATCTAGTAGAAATTGTTTTCTCTTTTAATGAATAATAGAATGGGAGGATAAAATGGAGTTTTTTTACTTCAGATAATAAATGGTTTACAAATTGGAAGTATCTATGCCCTAGTATCCTTAGGATATACAATGGTATATGGTATAGCACAACTTATAAATTTTGCACATGGAGATATAATAATGATAGGTGCATATGTTTCATTATTTCTCAATACCAGCATTGTCATCTATGGGTTTACCAGTATGGGTTTCAGTTATACCAGCAATAATTATTTGTGCAATAGTTGGTTGTCTAGCTGAAAGAATAGCATATAGACCACTAAGAAATTCACCAAGAATTTCAAACTTAATAACAGCTATAGGAGTTAGCTTATTTATAGAAAATGTATTTATGAAAGTGTTTACACCAAATACTAGATCTTTTTCCTAAAATCTTCACTCAAGATCCAATAAAATTAGGAGATAGTATACAAATTAGTTTTGGAGCAGTTGTAACTATAGTTGTAACTGTAATATTATCAATAGCTTTACAATTATTTATGAAAAAAACTAAATATGGAAAGGCTATGATAGCAACAAGTCAAGATTACTGCAGCTTCAGCTTTAGTAGGAATAAATGTGGATAGAACAATACAACTTACATTTGCAATAGGAAGTGGACTTGCAGCAGTTGCCTCTGTTCTATATGTTTCAGCTTATCCACAAATTCAACCTTTAATGGGTTCTATGCTTGGGAATAAAAGCTTTCGTTGCAGCAGTTTTAGGAGGAATAGGAATATTACCAGGTGCTGTAATAGGAGGATTCATATTAGGAATTGTTGAAAGTTTAACAAGAGCATATCTATCATCACAACTTGCAGATGCTTTTTGTATTTTCAATATTAATCATAGTTTTATTATTTAAACCTACTGGAATACTTGGAAAAAAATGTAAAGGAGAAAGTATAATGGATAAAAAAACAAAAAAATTAAGTTATATAGCTACTTATGCAGTTTTATTAATTCTATATTTTCATTCTTTTCTCTTTAATAAATTCAGGATTCATAAGTAGATATCAAATTGGGATAATAATTTTAATTTTTAATAAATGTTATTTTTAGCAGCTAGCTTGAATATAACAGTTGGTTGTTTGGGATCAAATAACTCTAGGACATGCTGGGTTTATGTCAATAGGTGCATATACAGCAGCACTTTTAACTAAGTCAGGTTTTTCTTTCAGGTTATCCAGGTTATATAGTAGCCTTGATAGTTGGAGGAATAGTGGCAGGTATAATTGGTTTTATCATTGGTATACCAGCTTTTAAGACTTACAGGAGACTATCTTGCAATCATAACTCTAGCCTTTGGAGAAATTATAAGAGTTTTAATAGAATATTTTTAAAGTTTACAGGTGGAGCTCAAGGTTTAACAGGAATACCTAAAGTAAATAACTTCACACTTATATACTTTATAACTATATTCTCAGTTATATTTATGTATTCTATTATGACAAGTAGACATGGTAGAGCAGTTCTTGCTATTCGTGAAGATGAGATAGCAAGTGGAGCATCAGGAATAAATACAACATACTACAAGACTTTTTGCCTTTGTTTTTATCAGCAATATTTGCAGGTATAGCAGGTGGAATCTATGCACATAACTTTAGGGAATTTTTAGGTGCAAAAACAATTTGACTATAACTATTCAATAAATATACTTGTTATGGTTGTACTTGGAGGAATGGGAAGTTTCACAGGTTCAATATTATCAGCTATAGTTCTTACTATTCTACCTGAAGTATTAAGAAGCTTTGCAGAATATAGAATGATAGTTTATCCATTGATATTAATAATAATGATGTTATTTAGACCTAAAGGTTTACTTGGAAGAGAAGAATTCCAAATAAGTAAAATAATTTCTTATTTTCACTAATAAATCAAAAAAAGAGGTGAAAAATAATGGAAAATAAAAAAACCTCTTTTAGTTGCAAAAAGATATTTCAATTAGTTTTGGAGCATTGAAAGGCAGTAGATAAATTTAATTTAGAAATAAAAATCAGGAGAGTTAATAGGACTAATAGGTACCTAATGGAGCAGGTAAAAACAACAGTATTTAACATTTTAACAGGAGTGTATAATGCTAGTTCTGGAGAATATACTTTAGATGGAGAAGATGTTATTAGAACATCAACTTCAGCTCTTGTAAAAAAAGGTTTAGCTCGTACTTTCCAAAAATATAAGATTATTTAAAGTACTTATCCGTTTTAGATAATGTTGTTGCTGCATATAACTTCCGTATGAAATATGGAATTTTAACAGGTATGTTCCGTTTGCCAAGCTACTGGAAAGAAGAAAAAGGCTGCTAAAGAAAAAGGCAATGGAACTTTTAAAAAAATATTTGATTTAGATAAGTATGCAAATATGCATGCTGGGAAATCTACCTTATGGGGAACAAAGAAAAATTAGAAATTGCTAGAGCAATGGCAACAGAACCTAAAAATTCTTCTTTTAGATGAACCAGCAGCAGGTATGAACCCAAAAAGAAACAGAAGATTTAATGAATACTATAAAAATTAATTCGTGATAAGTTTGGAATAGCAGTTTTATTGATTGAACATGATATGAAACTAGTATTAGGTATCTGTGAAAGATTAGTTGTGTTAAATTATGGACAAATATTAGCAAGTGGTGATCCACAAGAAGTTATTAATAATCCAAAAAGTTGTAGAAGCATATTTAGGTAAGGAGGAAGATGAATAATGGCAATGTTAGAAGTAAAAAGACTTGCAAGTTTTCTATGATAATATACAAGCTCTTAAAGGAATTTCATTAGAAATAAATGAAGGAGAAGTTGTATCTATTATAGGAGCTAACGGTGCAGGGAAAAACAACTACATTACAGACTATATCTGGACTTATAACTCCAAAAAGTGGTTCTATAATATTTGAAGGAAAAAGATTTATTAAAAGAAAAAAAGCTCATAATATTTGTAAATTAGGTATAGCTCAAGTTCCAGAGGGAAGAAGAATTTTTCTCGAAAACTTGCAGTTAAAGATAATTTAAAAATTAGGACAATTCACAATAAAAAGATAGTGCTGAAAAAGAAAGAAGAAGACAGAGCAAACTTCTATAAGGTTTTTCCCTAGAATGTCTGAAAGAAAAAAATCAATTAGCTGGAACTCTATCAGGTGGAGAACAACAGATGCTTGCTATGGGAAGAGCTTTGATGAGCAGACCTAAACTTTTAATTTTAGATGAGCCATCAATGGGACTTTCACCACTATTTGTTAAAGAAATTTTTGAAGTTATAAAACAATTAAAAAGAAAAGGGAACTACTATCCTGTTGGTAGAACAAAAATGCTAAAATGGCACTTTCTATCTCAGATAGAGCTTATGTTATAGAGACAGGAGAAATAGTTCTTGAAGGAAATGCAAAAGATTTACTACATAATGATAGAGTAAAAGAAAAGCATACCTTGGAGGATAAAAATAAAAAATTATGAGAGTTATTGTAAATTTGCAAGGGACTCTCTTTTTTTGTATAATATATTAAAATATAAAGTTTTTGAAAAAAAGGGAGGGTTGTTATGAAAAAGGTTAGCAATAGGAGTAAGTGACTTTTAAAAAATAATAGAGGAAGATTTTTTTATTATTTTGATAAAACAAAATTTATAGAAGAAATAATAAAATGATGGCTCAGAAGTAAAAATTATTTACAAGACCTAGAAGATTTGGGAAAAAACATTAAATATGTCTATGTTAAAGTACTTTTTTTGATATAGAAAAATAAAGAAGAAAAATAAAAAAATATTTAAAGATTTATATATAGAAAAAAACAGAAGCCTTTAAAGAACAAGGACAGTACCCAGTTATATTTTTTTATCATTAAAAGATTTAAAAAGCTTTAACTTGGGAAGAAATGGAAGAGAAAAATAACTATTATAGTTTCTGAACTGTTTTCTGAATATAACTACTTTAATAAATGAATTAGTAGAAACTGATTCTGATAAATTTAAGAAAAATAATCAATGAAAAATGCAAATTTATCTAATTTAGGAAGATCACTAAAAATTTTTTTAACAAAAAAATACTATATGAAAAAAATATAATAAAAAAAGGTAGTAGTATTGATAGATGAATATGATAGCCCATTAGTATCAGCCTATATAAATGGATATTATGAAAAAAAGCAAAAAGATTTCTTTAAAAACTTTTTATAGTTCAGTGTTAAAAGATAATAGCTATTTACAAATGGGAGTTCTAACTGGAATAATAAGAGTAATAAAAAGCTGGAATATTCTCAGATTTAAATAATTTAAGAACCTATACTATATTAAGTGATGTCTATACAGATAGTTATGGATTTAACAGAAGAAGAAGTAGAAAAAAGTCTTAAAGATTATGGAATAGAACAAGAAATATCAAATGTAAAAAGATTGGTATGATGGATATAAATTTGGAGATAGTGAAGTATACAATCCTTGGAGCATATTAAATTTTTTTAGATTTCAAAAGAATTGAGAGCTTATTGGGTGGATACATCAGGGAAATGATTTGATAAAAGATGTATTAAAAAAATATAACAAAAGAACACAATAGAAGCTCTTGAAAGATTATTTAATGGAGAAGGATTAAAACAAAAATATATCAGGGACATCAGACTTATCAAAAATTGCTAAGTGAAGATGAATTATGGGAATTGATGTTATTCAGTGGTTATTTAACAGTAGAAGAAAAAAATAGATCAAAAGAATTATGTTTTAAGATTACCAAATAAAGGAAATTAAAGAGCTTTTTTTAGAGATACTTTTTTTAGAAAAAAATACTTTGGTAGAGGAAGTAAATTATTGTATTTAATGGAAGCCTTAACAGAAAAATAGAATAGATGAATATGAAGAAAGATTACAAGAGATACTATTAACTTCAGTTAGCTACAATGATACTAAGAAAGGAAACGAAGCTTTTTACCATGGACTAATTATGGGTATGGGGATTATATTTAGAAGGAGAGTATATCACAAAAGTCTAAATATAGAAAGTGGCTTAGGGAAGATATGACTTTTGTAATAGAGCCAAAAGAATAAAAACTAAAAAGAGCCTATATAATGGAATTTAAATCAACAGATAGTATAGAAAAAGTTTAGAAGAAGTATCAAAAAGAAGCATTAAGACAAATAGAAGATAAAAAAATATGATATCTCATTAAAAACAAAAATGGTATAAAAAGACATAACATATATGGGTATAGCATTTTGTGGAAAAGAAATAAAAATTAGATTATAAATAAAAATCTTAGAGGGCTGTTGCAAGTTATGATTCTATTTAAAAAGTAAAAAAATAAGTGAGTTACTGAGTGAGATTTTTTAACGATAAAAAAATCAACGATAGCTGCAGAAACATGCAGACTGCTTTGGGTGCAAACACTCATGATTTTGCTCAGCTCATTCTTTGATTTTTTTATCGTAAAAAATCTACTCAGTAACTACTTATTTTTTTACTTTTGAATTAATTTTTGCAACAGCCCTATAATTTTTATTAGTATAGTTTTACATTCAAAAAGAAATCACAGCATTTCCACCAACTTGTATAGTCACACCATCTTCTTTATATCTACTCAAAATAGTTGAAGCTCTTTGCATAGCCTCTCCTTGTCTAAAACTATTTATGAATTATGCCAGAACACTCGTGGCTCTAGCACTCGTAGGGTGTTAGCCGTGAGACATGAGATCCTGCTAAAGTTTCAGCAGTATATTTTTCCAGGGACTATTATTTTTTTAGAGTTCTTAAAGTAGAAAAGACTGAAATTGTGGCATGGTCACATAGTTCAACTTCATCTGTTGGAGTGAAGTATCTAATTGTGAACTACTCCCACTTATAGAAGTGGGAGCTTCTTGGGAAGTATGTGCTTTTGTTAGCCACATATATTTACCAAGCTCTTCAGGGTAGTCCCTACCCTGATATTTTTTTCTAACTTACTTTTTCTTCTCTTAATATTTCTAAACCTTTTCTTAATATATTTATACTTGCATTGTAATCTCTATCTATTTCTAGTCCACAACATTCACAATGATATATTCTTTCTGATAATGTTAGAGTTTCTTTTTATATTACCACAACTAGAACAAGTCTTACTACTTGGATAAAATGTAGGTACCTTTTATAATCTTTCTTCTATACCAATTTGCTTTTATATTCTAGTTGTCTTACAAATTCACTCCAACTTACATCTGATATACTTTTTTTGCTAATTTGTGATTTTTTTAACATTCCCTTTATATTTAAGTCTTCTATACAGATTATATCGTGGTTATTGATAATTTTTGTACTCAACTTATTTACAAAGTCTTTTCTTTTATTTCTAATTTTTATTATGTATTTTTGCTACTTTTTTTCTTTTTGCTTTTTGATAATTCTTACTATCTGATAGTTTTTTTGGTGCTATCTTTAGCAAGTTTACATCTCCTTGATAGTTTTCTTTGTTCTCTTTTTCAGTTTTTTTCTCATATTCTTTTGTTAGCTTTAAATTTTCTACTTTTTGTACAATCACTCATTGTTGCAAATTCTTTTTATTCCTAAATCTATTCCAATATTTTTTTATTAGTTTTTGGTAATTCGTCTATTTCTTCTTCACATAATATTGAAACAAAAATAATGAGCAAGACTATTTTTTTACTTATTGTTACTGATTTAATTATACCTTTTATTTCTTTATGTAGTCTAATTTTTAACTAGTGATTTTAATTTAGGCAGTTTTATGTAGCTATCTTTAATGTATATTGTGTTTTGATTATTTGTAGTATAGCTTTGGACTGGATTGGATTTACACTTATATTTTAGGAAAACCCAAAAATCTTTATTTTTAAGAAAATTCTTAAAAAGCCTTTTTCTAAATTTAATTGTGCATTAGCAAGAGCTAAACTATCAACTTCTTTTAAATAAGGATATTCTTCTTTATATTTAGCAGGGAGTAGGATATTTAGTTTTAATTCCTGTTGATTTATATTCTTCATAAACTTTCTTCCTATCATCTAACATAAGGTTATAAACTTTTCTAACACAACCAAAGTTTTTTTAAGAAAAAAAGATTACTTGTTCTAAGGTAGGATATATTCTGAATTTATATGCTTTTTTTAACTATTTTCATTTTCTCCTCCTTACTTGCTCCACCAATACTCAATACAAAAAAACTTCTACTCCAAAAAAATACTCCTTTTTTTATTACCTTTTACTGATTTAATTATATCATATTTTTGAAACAATTTCAAGAAAATAAAAAGCAATTCATCCCCTACTTATAGAAATATGGGACTTCTTGCTAGATATTGTTAAAAAAAGTGTAAAAAAATAATAAAAAAATAAATAAAAAAATTGAGTATAAGCTAATTTTATGTTAAAAATTTAAACTAGCTTAAATGAGGGAATCAAAATGTTGTGTACAAAAGTTTGTATAAGATGAGGGAGGTAAAAAAATGAAAAAAAGAAATTTTAAAAAAAGTAAAAATGATATTAATTGCTTTATCGTCTATCTTGTTCGTTAGCTGTGGTGGCGGCGGCGGTGGAGGAGGTGGCGGTGGAGGAGCTAGTAATCTACCAGTAAATCCAGGAACACCAAGTACACCAAGGACAATAGAAGATACTTTTTCCAACAGTGGATACAAATTTAGATAAAAACTGATATGTCAGCATTAAAAAAACAAATCTTTATGTTGCACAAAGAAGTTCAGGAGCACTTATTCCAAAAAGATAATAATCCAGTGGATGGTAATGGAGTAAGAGTTGCAGTACTAGATAGTAATTTTGTAAACACAGTGAGAACTAGTACTGAAGATGAAGATGGACAGTCAACAACAGATGTAAGAAGAAATAAAAAAATTTAACTGATATCTATACAGATATAGAAATAATATCTCCAAGTCAACCATATATAGAAGATGCAATACCAGGAACCTCAATAAGTGCAACTAAAATGGAACATGGAGAAGAAGTTTTAGAAGTTATTGGAGACTTACATGCGGCACCAAATAATCTTGCAACTACTATAGGATTAAGTAATAAAGCTAATAATAAGATTGGACTTATTGTAGGAAGTATTGGTTGGAATTATCAATATGTAGATCCAGAAGATGGAAGTACTAAAAACAAGAACAGGTGGAATTTTAGCAACAAAAAGAAGTCTATGATGCTGCAATGGCTAAATTTGGAAGTCAAAGTGTAAAGATATTCAATCAATCTTTTGGGGCAAGTCAAGCTTACGATGATCCAGAATTTAGAACTTATAGAGGTGAAGGAAATTTACCTTTAACTTTTGAACAAATGAACTCAGGAGATCAACCAAACTTTATGCTACCTTATTTTAGAGATATAGTAGAAAATAAAGGTGGATTATTTATATGGGCAGCTGGAAATAAAGAAAATCAAAATGCTTCATTGGAAGCAGGATTCCCATATTTTGATAAAAGATTAGAGCCAGGTTGGATTTCTGTTGTTGGTGTAAGTACAGAAAAAGGAAGTCAATATAATGTACTAGATGACTTATCGAAAGCTGGAAGTGAAGCAGCATATTGGTCTATTTCTGCTGATGCAGATGGAGCACCTAAGATTACAAGTATCTCTCCTCCTGATGGAAGCATAGCATCAGGTTCATCTTATGCAGCTCCTAGAGTTACAAGAGCAGCAGCTTTAGTATATGATAAATATGATTGGATGACAGCTGATCAAATTCGTCAAACTCTATTTACTACGACAGATAAGACTGAATTAAGTCAAGATCCAACAACTATGTCTGAAGCTAATTTAAGAAATGTTACAATGTTCCCAGATAGTACTTATGGTTGGGGAATGTTAAATGAAAAAAAGAGCTTTAAAAGGTCCAGGAGCATTTATGGACATAAGTAAATATGGAGATACAAGTATATTCAAAGCAAATCTTCCAGTAGGAAAAAGTTTCATATTTTGATAATGACATCTATGGAAATGGTGGATTGGAGAAATTAGGAGCAGGAACACTTCATTTAACAGGAAATAACTCTTTCAGTGGAGGAAGTAAGGTTACAGAAGGAACATTGGAAATTCACCAAATTCACTCAAGTCCGATAACAGTAGGAATAGGTGGAACTTTAGTTCTTAATCCTAAAGCTATAGTTGGATATGATTCTTCTAGCTTTTAGACTTATTGGAAATGTAGATCCAGACGATATAACTCATAGTGGAATAAAAAGTAAGAAATTATGGAAGTGTTAAATTTAATGGAAATACAGCTATTATAGGTGGAGATTATGTTGCTTATACTGGTTCAACTACACAAGTAGGTTTCAAAAAAATGCAGTAAAAGTTTTAGGAACAATAAGAATAGAAAAATGCTAATATTAGTATTTTTATCAAATGACTATGTAACTAAAAAAATGTAACAGCAACTATAATGGAAGGGCAATCAGTTGGAAGGAAATATAGCAAATGTTGAAACTAATGGAATGAGAACAGCAAGTGCTGAAGTAAAAGATGGTCAAATAGTTGCAACATTATCAAGACAAAAATGTTGTTGACTATGTTGGAGAAGAAGCAAGTGCTTCAACTAAAAAAATGTAGCTGAAAAATGTTGAAAAAGTTTTTTTGAAGACTTAGATAATAAAAATTGAAAAAAAGGTATAGCTACTGAAAAAGAAGTATTCGCAGCTAGAACTCTACAAACTATGGCTAGCTCAACATTTACAAGTGCAACAGAAGTGATGTCTGGAGAAATTTATGCTTCAGCTCAAGCGTTGACATTATCTCAAGCACAAGATGTAAATAGAGATTTATCTAATAGATTTTCAAGAATAGATAATTTAAAAAATTCTAAAGATGATACAGAAGTATGGTTCTCTGTTTTAGGAGGAGCTGGAAAAATTAAGAAGAGATGGTTATGCTTCAGCAAATACAAAAAAATTGTAGGTGGACAAGCAGGAATAGATAAAGAGATTCACTCCTACAACAACTCTAGGAGTGGCATTAAATTATTCTTATGCTTCAGCAAACTTCAATAGATATGCAGGAGAATCAAAGAGTGATATGGTAGGTCTATCTCTATATGGTAAACAAGATCTAGGAAATGATTTTTATCTTGCAGGTAGATTAGGACTAGCTAATATATCTTCAAAAAGTTGAAAGAGAACTTTTAGATATAAGAGGTGACAGAGTTAATGGTAAGATAAATCACCATGACAAAAATGTTATCAACTTATATAGAACTAGGAAAGAAATTCAACTGGTTTCACACCTTATGTAGGAATTTCTCAAGATTATTTAAGAAGAGGAAGTTTTGATGAATCAACTGCTACTTGGGGAATCAAAAGCTGATAAAAAAAGACATATAGAGCAACAAATTTCTTAGTTGGAGCAAGAGCAGAATATGTAGCTGATAAATATAAATTACATGCATCTCTAAGTCATTCTATAAATACAGATAAGAGAGATCTTGCATATGAAGGAAGATTTGTAGGAAGCAATGTAAGTCAAAAAAATACTATGGAGTAAAAACAATCTAAGCATACAACATGGATAGGATTTTGGAGCATTTAGAGAAATAACACCAGCATTTGGAGTTTATGGAAATGTAGATTTCAGAATAGAAAGTAATAAAAAAAGAGATTCTCTTATCTCAACTGGAATACAATATAGATTCTAAAAAAATATTTGTACTTGCATTTTTCTAAAAATTTAATGTTAAAAATACAATGTATTGTATAAAAAAAGTAATCAAGGAGGTGTCAAGATGCAAAGATGTGAAATTACAGGAACTGGGTTAATCAGTGGAAACCAAATATCTCACTCTCATAGATTGACTAGAAGAGTATGGAAACCAAATTTACAAGTAACAACTTTAAATGTTAATGGTAGTCCAATAAAAAGTTAAAGTTTGTGCTAGAACTTTAAAAAAACTTTAAAAGGAGCTTCTGAAGTGGAAGTTATGAGAATCTTAAAAGGCAAACATAGCAACTTTAAGTGAAAGATTATTAAAAACATTTAAACAAATAATTTTTTTAAAAAAATTAGTGCACTTATTTTTAAAAAATTCAAGTTGAAAACTTGATAAAAAAAGAAATTAGAGAATAATTTTAAGAATAAAATCTTAAAAATCATTCTCTTTTTTTATTTTAAAATCACTAAAAAAATAGTTAGTTGAGAGGTATTTTTTTAAAAATAAAAAAATTCGTATTTTTATAACTTACATGTACATTATTTATAAAAAAATTTGACATTAGAGCATATAAATAATATAATCAGTGTATAAAGAGAACAAAAAAACAATTTGTGCAGAGAAAGTATTTTTGAACAAAAAAAGTTAAACTTTTTAACAGTAGTATTTTTTTAGAAATTCTATACAGTAAAGAACATGTATAAATTTTTCTTATATTTTTTTCAAGGGATAATATATTTTTATGAAAATTTGACAATAAATGATATAAATAATATAATGTACAAATGATATAATGAATATATAAACAATTTTTAAACTATAAAACTAATTAAATTATAAGGAGGCATCATGAAGAAAAAGTTTGGTTTATTAGTAACAATTATTTTAAGTATGTTATTTTTAGTAGCATGCGGAGGAGACCCAGATAAAAAAGAAGGAGCTAGTGCAGGTACTGCAAAAGATACTTTAGTTATAGCACAAGGTGCAGACGCTAAATCACTAGACCCTCATGCATCAAATGATAACCCATCTTCAAGAATTAGAGTACAAATCTATGACAGATTGATGGAACTTGATGACAATGGAGTACCTCAACCTATGTTAGCTGAATCTTGGGAAAGACCTGATGACAAGACTATCATTTTCCATTTAAGAAAAGGAGTTAAATTTCACAATGGTGATGAAATGAAAGCATCAGACGTTAAATTCTCATTAGAAAGAGCTTTAGCATCACCTGAAGTAGCTGAAATTATATCAGGAATAAATTCAGTAGAAGTTTTTAGATGATTACACAGTAAAAGTAACTACTGAAAAAAACCTATGGCTGCTATTTTTAAACAACCTAGCTCACACTACTATAGCTATTTTTAAGTGAAAAAAAGCTACAAAAGAAGCTGGAGATAAATTTGGTCAAAATCCTATAGGAACAGGACCATATAAATTTGTTTTCTTGGCAAAGTGGAGATAGAATCACTCTAGAAGCTTTCCCTGAATATTGGCAAGGTGAAGCACCTACTAAAAAATGTAATATTCAGAAATATAGTTGAAGATACTAACAGAACTATAGGATTAGAAACTGGAGAATTAGACATAGTTTATGATATTTCAGGTATGGATAAAAATAAATTAAAAGATGACGATAGATTCGTTTTAATTGAAGGACCACAAGCTTCATTAACTTATCTTGGATTCAATATGAAGAAAGCTCCTTATGATAATCCAAAAAGTAAGAGAAGCTATATCTTATGCAATGAATCAAAAAACCTATAATTGATACTGTATTCTTAGGAGCTGGAGACCCAGCAAACTCTATAATAGGACCAAACGTATGGGGACACTATGATGTTGAAAAATTCACTCAAGATATAGAAAAAGCAAAAGCATTATTAGCTGAAGCTGGATTCCCAAATGGATTTAAAGCAAAAATTTGGGTAAATGACAACCCTGTAAGAAGAGACATCGCTGTTATATTACAAGACCAATTAAAAACAAATTGGAATAGACTTAGCAATAGAAACAGTTGAATGGGGAGCATTCCTAGATGGTACAGCAAGAGGAGATCATGAAATGTTCTTACTAGGATGAGGGAACAGTTACAAGAGACCCAGACTATGGTATCTATGAATTAGTAAGTACAACAACTATGGGATCAGCAGGAAACAGATCTTTCTACTCTAATCCAACAGTTGATAAACTATTAGAAGAAGGAAGAACTGAACTTGATCCTGAAAAGAGAAAGGCTATCTATAAAGAAATACAAGAAATTATCAGAAAAAGATATTCCTATGTATATGATAATCTATCCTCTACAAAAATGTTGTAACTCAAAAGAATATTAAAAACTTTAAATTAGATTCAGCACAAAGTCATAAAAATATGGAGTAACAAAAGAGTAAGTATAGAATGAAAGAGCTAGGAATCTCTAGCTCTTTTTATAAAATTATAGTTTTGGGACGGTGAAACAATGTATAAATATATATTAAAAAGATTAGTTCTTCTAATTCCTGTAATGTTAGGAGTAACATTATTAGTTTTTGCAATCATGTATTTAACTCCTGGTGACCCTGCTCAATTAATCTTGGGAGAAAGTGCTCCTAAAGAAGCAGTTGCAGCACTGAGAGAAAAAAATGGGATTAAATGATCCTTTCTTTATGCAATACTTAAGATTTGTAAAAAAATGCTATAGTAGGGGATTTTTGGAAGATCTTATACAACAGGTAGAGAAGTTTTTTTGAAGAAATATTTTGCAAGATTTCCAAATACAGTTGTACTAGCTGTATTAGGAGTAATTATTTCTATAGTTATAGGAATACCTGTTGGAATAATATCAGCAACAAAACAATATTCTCTTACAGATAGTTTTAGTATGGTTTTAGCTCTTTTAGGAGTTTCTATGCCAGTATTCTGGTTAGGACTTATGCTAATTTTATTATTCTCTGTAAAATTAGGAATATTCCCATCAGGAGGTTTTGATGGATTTAGAAGTGTAATTCTACCATCAGTAGCTCTTGGAGTTGGTTCTGCAGCAATAGTAACAAGAATGACTAGATCTTCTATGCTTGAAGTTATAAGACAAGATTATATTAGAACTGCAAGAGCTAAAGGGGTTGCTGAAAAAGTTGTTATTAATAAACATGCTTTAAAAAATGCCTTAATTCCTATTATCACTGTTGTAGGACTACAATTTGGAGGATTACTTGGAGGAGCAGTTCTAACTGAATCAGTATTCTCGTGGCCTGGTGTTGGAAGACTTATGGTTGATGCTATAAGACAAAAAGACACACCTACTGTTTTAGCATCTGTTGTATTTTTGGCAGTTGTATATAGTGTGGTTAATTTATTGGTTGACTTATTATATGCTTTCGTAGACCCAAGAATTAAATCACAATATAAGTAGGAGGGCGAAATGGAAAAAAAGTAAAAAAATAAAAAAACAAAAGCCAATGGGCAGAAGTTTTTTTAGAATGTTGAAAAAATAAAAATGGCTATGTTAGGGATTAATTATCCTTCTAGTCTTAGTTTTATTAGCTCTATTTGCAGATGTGATCGCAAAATTATGACACTGTTGTAATAAAACAAAATCTAGCTGAAAGACTTATGCCACCTAATGGAAAACATTGGTTAGGTACAGATGAGTTTGGTAGAGATATATTTGCAAGACTTGTACATGGAGCTAGAGTATCATTAAAAGTTGGTATTTTAGCAATATCTATATCTGTTGTTGTGGGTGGAATTTTAGGAGCTATATCAGGTTACTTTGGTGGAGTTATAGACAATGTTATAATGAGAGTTGTTGACATTTTCTTAGCAGTTCCAAGTATATTACTTGCTATAGCTATAGTTTCTGCATTAGGACCTAGTATGTTGAACCTGATGATTTCTATCAGTGTTTCTTATGTACCAAACTTTGCTCGTATAGTTAGAGCCTCTGTACTTTCAATAAGAGATCAAGAATTTATAGAAGCTGCTAAGGCAATAGGGGCAAGTAATACAAGAATTATATTAAAACATATAATTCCTAACTCTTTAGCTCCAGTAATAGTACAAGGTACTTTAGGAGTTGCAGGAGCAATTTTATCAACAGCAGGATTAAGTTTCATCGGATTAGGTATACAACCTCCAGCACCAGAATGGGGTTCAATGTTATCAGGAGGAAGACAATATTTAAGATATGCTTGGTGGGTAACTACTTTTCCCAGGTGTAGCAATAATGATAACAATTTTATCACTTAACTTATTAGGTGATGGATTAAGAGATGCTCTTGACCCTAGATTGAAACAATAATTATTAGGAGGCGAAACGATGGAAAAACAGAAATCTTTTTAGAAATTAGAGATTTAGTGATACAGTATGTAAAAAGATGACGAAACAGTCCATGCGGTTAATAGTATAAGTGTTGACATAGCAGAAGGGGAAACTCTAGGACTTGTTGGAGAAACTGGAGCTGGGAAGACTACAACTGCTCTAGGAATAATGAGACTGATTACAGGACCTACTGGAAAAATTAAAAGTGGTTCTATAAAATTCAATGATAAAAGTATATTAGAAATACCTGAAGAAGAAATAAGAAAAATTAGAGGTAATGATATTTCAATGATATTCCAAGATCCAATGACATCATTGAACCCAGTTATGACAGTTGGAGAACAAATAGCTGAAGTTATTGAAATACATGAACATATCTCTAAAGAAGAAGCAATGAATAAAGCAGCTGAAATGCTTGAACTAGTTGGAATTCCTGGAGCCAGAAAAAATGATTTCCCACATCAATTTTCTGGAGGAATGAAACAAAGAGTTGTTATAGCTATAGCACTTGCTTGTAACCCAAAACTTTTAATAGCTGATGAACCTACAACAGCTCTTGATGTTACAATTCAAGCACAAGTTTTGGACTTAATGACAGATTTAAAAAATAAGTTTAGAACATCAATGTTACTTATAACACATGACTTAGGAGTAGTTGCTCAAGTTTGTGATAAAGTAGCAATTATGTATGCTGGAGAAATTGTTGAGTATGGAAGTCTTGAAGATGTTTTTGAAAATCCAAAACATCCATATACTTTAGGATTATTTGGATCTATTCCAAGTTTGGATGAAGAAAAAACAAGACTAGTACCTATAAAAGGGCTTATGCCTGATCCAACAAACTTACCAACAGGATGTAAGTTTAATCCTAGATGTCCACATGCTACAGAATTATGTTCTCAAAGAGCTCCTATTGTTAGTGAAATTTCAAAAGGACACAAAGTACAATGTCTGATAGCAGAAGGTTTAGTAAAATTCAAGGAAAATTGGGAGGAAGAAAATGAGTAAAGTATTATTAGAAGTTAAAAATTTAAAGAAATATTTTCAGACTCCAAAAGGACAATTACATGCAGTAGACAATGTAAATTTTGCTATTGAAGAAGGTAAGACTTTAGGAGTTGTTGGAGAATCTGGTTGTGGGAAATCTACAACAGGTAGAACTATTTTAAGACTTTTAGAAGCAACTGATGGTGAAATTATATTTGAAGGAAAAAAATATAAGAGACTATTCTAAAGCTGAAATGAAGAAATTAAGAGAAGAAATGCAAATAATATTCCAAGACCCATTCGCTTCTTTAAACCCAAGAATGACAGTTAGTGAAATTATTGCTGAACCTTTAATTATTCATAATAAATGTAAGACTAAAGAAGAACTTAATAATAGAGTAAAAAGAACTAATGGATACAGTTGGTTTGAGCCAAAGACTTGTTAATACTTATCCTCACGAACTTGATGGAGGAAGAAGACAAAGAATAGGTATAGCTAGAGCACTAGCTTTAAATCCTAAATTTATAGTTTGTGACGAACCAGTATCAGCTCTTGACGTGTCTATCCAAGCACAAGTTTTAAACTTGATGAAAGATTTACAAGAAAAATTAGGTTTAACATATATGTTTATAACACATGACCTATCAGTTGTAAAATATTTCTCAAATGATATAGCAGTTATGTATTTGGGAGAACTTGTTGAAAAAGCTCCATCAAAGGACTTATTCAAGAATCCTATTCACCCTTATACTAAGGCTTTATTATCAGCAATACCTACAATTAATATCAGAAAGAAAATGGAAAGAATTAAACTTGAAGGAGAAATCACTTCACCTATCAATCCAGGAGTTGGTTGTAGATTTGCAAAAAGATGTGTTTATGCAACAGAAATCTGTTCAAAAGAATCTCCAAAATTAGAAAAAGTTGGAGAAGCTCACTTCTTTGCTTGTCATAGAGCAAAAGAACTAGGTTTTGTAGATGAAAAATAGTCTTTAAATAGAAGAGTTGTACATGATATAAAATGTACAACTCTTATTTTTAGATTGACATAAAAAAAATAATATGGTATTCTTATTAAGTATTCGATATGCATCTGTGGCTCAATTGGATAGAGCATCTGACTACGGATCAGAGGGTTGTGGGTTCGACTCCTGCCAGGTGCGCCAGAAAATGCCTGAGTGGTGGAATTGGTAGACGCACCAGACTCAAAATCTGGAATTCTTCGGAATGTGCGGGTTCAAGTCCCGCCTCAGGCACCATATTAATTAATAAACATTTTTAGGACTACTTTTAAGTGGTCCTTTTTATTTTCTAAATTATAAAAAAACTTGCTAAATTATTCAAACTATAATATAATTTAAGATAGGAGATTTATGTAAAAGAAGCGCCAGAACTCTATTTTTGAGTTGACGAGGATTGAAATTATCGAATTTTCGGCGGATATTTCAAAGGTGGTTACAACCATTATTAACAAAAACATAGAGTGATCTATGTAACAAAGAAATAATTGTAACAGTCTCCTATTTTATAATGAAAATTTTTAGGAGGTTTAATATGTGTGGAATAATTGGATATTCAGGAACTAACACGAATGCGGTAGAGGTTCTATTAGAAGGACTTGAAAAGGTTGAATACAGAGGATATGATTCAGCAGGGAATTGCATTTGTAACTGATAAAGGGATACAAATAGAAAAGAAAGAAGGAAAAATTAGATAATTTAAGAAATCATATGAAACAATTTGAAGTTCTTTCTTGTACAGGGATAGGTCATACTAGATGGGCAACTCATGGAGTACCTACTGATAGAAATGCTCACCCTCATTATAGTGAAAACAGAGATGTTGCACTTATTCACAATGGAATTATTGAAAAACTATGCAGAAATCAAAAAAAGAATTGATGGAACAAGGTGTAAAATTTAGTTCAGATACAGATTCAGAAGTAGTTGCTCAACTATTTTCAAAAACTATATGATGGAGATTTATACTCAACTCTTAAAAAAAGTTTTAAAAAAAGAATAAGAGGAACTTATGCTTTCGCTATAATTCACAAAGATTTCCCTGATAGAATGATTTGTTGTAGAAGTCATAGTCCTTTAATTGTTGGACTTGGAGAACATCAAAAATTTTATAGCTTCTGATGTATCAGCTATATTGAAATACACAAGAGATATCATTTATCTTGAAGATGGAGATGTTGTTTTAGTAACAAAAGATAATGTTACTATCTATGATAAAGATGAAAAAAAGAAGTAAAAAGAGAAGTTAAAAAAAGTTGAATGGAACTTTGAACAAGCTTCAAAAAGGTGGATATGCTCACTTTATGATAAAAAGAAATTGAAGAGCAACCTGAAATTATTGAAAAAGACTTTAAATGTTTACACAGATAAAAGAAAAAGAATGTAAATTTTTGATGAGCAATTAGAAGGAATAAATTTACATAATATAGATAGAATTTATATAGTTGCTTGTGGAACAGCTTACTATGCAGGTTTACAAGGACAATATTTTTATGAAAAAAACTATTGGGAATAGATGTATTTACAGATATAGCTTCTGAATTCAGATACAATGATCCTGTAATAACTGATAAGACTTTAGCCATTTTTTTGTAAGTCAATCAGGAGAAACTATAGATACTTTAATGTCAATGAAATATGCAAAAGAAAAAAAGGAGCAAAAAAACTTTAGCAATATCTAATGTTCTAGGTTCAACAATTACAAGAGAGGCAGACAATGTTATCTATACTCTTGCAGGACCTGAAATTTCAGTTGCTTCTACAAAAAGCATATAGTTCACAAGTTTTAGTTCTATATCTATTATCTCTATATATGGGAGCAAAAACTTGGAAAAATTAGAAGAAAAAAGATTATGTAAAAATATATTTCTGATATTACTTTATTAAAAAGAAAATATAAGTGGACTTATAACAGAAAAAAAGAAAAAGATACATGAAATTGCTAAGAGAATAAAAAGATGTAAAAAAATGGTTTCTATCTTGGTAGAGGAATAGATGAAAAAAAGTTGCTAGAGAAGGTAGCTTGAAGATGAAGGAAATCAACTATATTCACACTGAAGCTCTTGCTGCAGGAGAGTTAAAAGCATGGAAGTATAGCCCTTATAGAACAAGGAGTTTTTAGTTGTTGCTATCTCTACTAACTTAGAAATGGATGAAAAAAAGTTGTATCAAATATAAAAAGAAGTTAAGGCTAGAGGAGCTTATGTTGTTGGAGTTTGTAAGGAAGGAAGTTTAGTTCCTGAAGTTGTAGATGATGTAATTCAAATCAAAGATAGTGGAGAATTATTAAGTCCTGTTCTTGCAGTTGTTGCTCTACAATATTTAGCTTACTATACATCATTAGAAAAAAAGGTTTTTGATGTGGATAAACCTAGAAATCTTGCAAAAATCTGTAACAGTGGAATAAAAAGAAGATTCATTAAATTGGAGGGAGCTTAGAATGGAAATCAACAAAAGAATTGAAGAAGCTAGAAAAAAGTATGAAGAAACACAAAGTAGATGCCTATATTGTAACAAGTTCTGACTATCACCAAAGTGAATACATAGGTGACTATTTTTAAAGGAAGAGAATATTTATCAGGTTTTACAGGCTCAGCAGGAATTTTTAGTTATATTTAATGATGAAGCTTGCCTATGGACAGATGGAAGATATCATATCCAAGCTGAAAAATCAATTAAAAGGTAGTGAAATAAAACTATTTAAAACAAGGTAATCCTGGTGTTCCTACATATAAAGAATATATAGTTTCTAAGTTAGCAGAAAATTCAAAAAAATAGGAATAGATGCAAAGATACTTTTTATCTTCTGATGTAAATGAAATTCTTTCAAAAGAAAAAAATTTAAGATTGTTGATTTTGATCTGTTAGCAGAAGTTTGGAAGAAAAAGACCAGATTTAGCAGCTGAAAAAGATATTTATTTTTAGAAGATAAATATACAGGAAAAATCATATAAGGAAAAAGTAAAAAGAAATAAGAGCAAATTTAAAAAGAAAAAAATGCAGACTATAATATTATCTCAAGTTTAGATGATATAGCTTGGATATATAATTTCAGAGGTGATGATGTTCAACATAACCCTGTAGCTCTATCATTTACAGTAATTTCTGAAAAGAAAGCAAGCCTATATATTGATGAAAAATAAATTAAATGAGGGAGCTAAAAAAATACTTTAAAGATAACAAAGTAGAAGTTAAAGGATATTTTTGAATTCTTTGAAGATATAAAAAAATTAAAAAGGAAATATCTTAGTTGACTTTAATAAAAACTAGCTATGCTATCTATGAAGCTATCAGTAAGAATAATTTAATCAATGCTATGAATCCTAGTACATATTTAAAGGCACATAAGAATGAAACTGAAATAGCTAACACAAAAGATATTCATGTTCAAGATGGAGCTGCTATAGTCAAATTTATGTACTGGCTTAAAAAGAACTATAAAAAAAGGAAATATCACAGAATTCTCTGCTGAAGAAAAAAATTAATTCTCTAAGAGAAAAAAATAGAAGGATATATAGATTTAAGTTTCCATACTATTTCAGCTTTTGGGAAAAAAATGCAGCTATGATGCACTATTCAGCTCCTGAAAAAAATTCAACTAAAATAGAAGATGGAGTATATTTACTTGATTCAGGAGGAACATACTTAAAGGGTACTACTGATATAACAAGAACTTTCTTCTTAGGAAAAGTTGGAAAACAAGAAAAAATAGACAATACTTTAGTTTTAAAAGGAATGTTGGCACTATCAAGAGCAAAATTCTTGTTTGGTGCAACAGGAACAAACTTAGATATTCTAGCTAGACAATTCTTATGGAATGTAGGAATAGACTATAAATGTGGAACAGGACATGGAGTAGGACATATTTTAAATGTACACGAAGGACCACATGGAATAAGATTCCAATATAATCCTCAAAGATTAGAAGTTGGAATGATAGTTACTAATGAACCAGGGGCATATATTGAAGGTAGCCATGGAATCAGAATAGAAAATGAACTTCTAGTAAAAGAAGCTTGTGAAACTGAACATGGACAATTTTTAGAATTTGAAACTATCACTTATGCACCTATTGACTTAGATGGTATAGTAAAAAAGTCTTTTAACTAAAGAAGAAAAAGAACAATTAAATACTTATCATAAAGAAGTTTATGAAAAAAATTAAAAGCCTTATTTAACTAAGACTGAACAAAGCATTTTTTTAAAAAGAATATACTAAAGAAATTTAGTTCACTGATTTAGAAAAGGTATAAAAAAAGATATGAGAAAGAATTATGAAACTTCAAAATTGTACTATGGTTTTCCAGTAATTTTACTTGGATATAAGGATGCTAACTTTAAATATAATTTTTACAACTAATAGCTCATCATATACATTAGGAGATATGATGGTTATAGGACTTCATTGTAGAAGTAATGCAGCTAAACAAATTATGAACTTCAAAAGAATTTACTGTAAATATTCCTAGTGAAAAACTTAATGGATGAAATTGAAATAGGTGGATTTTTTTCATAAAGTAGATAAAATTCAACTTAGTAAATTGGATTATGAAATAGGAGAATTTATTGACGCACCAATATTTACTGCTTGTCCTGTTTCTATGGAATGTAAGGTAGAAAAATGTTGTAATGTATGGTGAGACTGCCAATATTATAGCAAGTATAAAAGAAAAAGGCTTGTTAATCCTATCTTAATTGAAGATGGAAAAATTAAATTCAGATAAATTAAACTCAGTTCTATTCTTTGGTGATGATAATGAAAAAAATATATCGTTATCTAAGAAATTTGAGTGATAAAGCAGGAAAAATTTTATAAAAAAATAAATTTGAATAGAATAAAAAGGGGAATTTTTTTACTTTTTTTGTAATTGAACTGCACCCAAAAATCTTGGACAAAAAGATTGGAGGTGCAGTTTTTTTAGTGAGTAAATTAACAAAAGAAGATAAAATTGAAATATATGAAAGAAGGTTAAAAAGGTGAAACCATTCCTGCATTGTCTAAAAACTTTTAATATTACTGAATCTAAAAATTAAATACTTTATTGCTTTAATTAAAAAAACATGGATACGATATTTTTAAGAGAAGATAAAAAAATAGAGTATATTCTAAAGATTTTTAAATTACAGACAATCAATAGAATTTTTAATTAATCATGAATCAATTAATTCTGTTGCTATTGATATTGGATTGGCATCTTCTGGTATTTTATATAATTGGCTTTTTAAAAATTTAAAGAAAAATGGGTATAATGTTATAGAGAAGAAAAAAAGGAAGGAAACCTAAATTTATGACTAAACCTAAGAAAAAAATGATAAAACATTATCTGAAAAAAAGAAAAAAATTAAACAATTGGAAGATGAAATAATTTACTTAAAAAGCTGAGAATGAATACTTAAAAAAATTGAGAGCTCTAGTTCAAGAAAGGGAGCTAAAAGAGAAGAAAAAAAGTAAGAGTAATAGCCGAACTTAGAGCTAAATATCCTTTCAAAAATACTATTAAAGATTGCTGGAATATCAAGATCAGTATATTATTACTATATTGATAAAAAAAGATATTGATGAAAAGAATAAAGATATTATTGAAAAAAATCAAAGAAATTTACTATGCGAATAAAAGGAAGATATGGTTATCGCAGAGTAACATTAGAACTAAAAAAATCAAGGTTTAAATATTAATCATAAAAAGTACAAAGACTTATGAAGAAACTTAATTTACAAAAGTATTATCCGTAAAAAGAGAAAAATATTCTTCATACAAAGGTCAAGTAGGTAAAAATAGCTGATGACCACATCAAGAGAAATTTTGAAGCAACAGCTCCAAATCAAAAAAATGGTTTACAGATGTAACAGAATTCAATTTAAGAGGAGAAAAAGCTATACTTATCTCCAATATTAGATGCTTATGGAAGATATATAGTTTCATATGATGTTTCGCGAAGTCCTAACTTAGAGCAGATAAATCATATGTTAAATTTAGCATTTAAAGAAAAATGAAAACTATGAAAAATTTGATATTTCATAGTGATCAAGGATAGCAGTATCAGCATAAATCATACCAAGCAAGATTGAAAGAAAAAAAGATAACTCAAAGTATGTCAAGAAAAAGGAAATAGTTTAGATAATGGATTAATGGAATGTTTCTTTGGTCTATTAAAAATCAGAAATGTTTTATGAACAAGAAGAAAAAGTACAAGACATTAGAAGAATTGAAGGAAGCAATAGAAGATTATATATATTATTACAATAACAAGAGAATAAAGAAAAAAATTAAAAAGGATTAACTCCTGCTTCTTACAGAAGTCAATCCTTATTAGTAAGTTAAATTAATTTGTCCAACTTTTTGGGGGTCAGTACAAATAATTCCTCTTTTTATTTTTTTTAGTTCTGTGCTATAATTAATTATGACAAAAAAAGGTCAGGAATTAAAAAAATTAAAAAGAGGTGAATTCAATGGAAAATATATTAAAAAAATCATATAAGATGTTTATCAATGGAGAATGGGTAAATTCAAGCAATGGAGTTATGGTAAAGACATATGCTCCTTATAACAATGAATTATTATCAGAGTTCCCTGATGCAAGTGAAAGTGATGTTGATTTAGCAGTTAAAAAGTGCAAAAAGAAGCATTTAAAAACTTGGAGAAAAAAACTACTGTAAAGGAAAGAGCTAAAATTTTTAAATAAGATTGCTGATATCATAGATGAAAAATAAAGAACTATTAGCAACTGTTGAAACTATGGATAATGGTAAGCCAATAAGAGAAACAACTTTAGTTGATATTCCTTTAGCAGCAAGTCATTTTAGATATTTTGCAGGATGTATCTTAGCAGACGAAGGGCAAGCAACTGTTTTAGATGAAAAGTTTTTAAGTATAATTTTAAGAGAGCCTATAGGAGTTGTAGGGCAAATTATTCCTTGGAACTTCCCATTCTTAATGGCAGCTTGGAAGCTAGCACCAGCTTTAGCAGCGGGAGATACAGTTGTTTTAAAACCATCTAGTTCAACAACATTAAGCTTATTAGTTTTAATGGAACTTATCCAAGATGTAATTCCTAAAGGAGTTGTAAACTTAATTACAGGAAAAGGAAGTACAGCAGGAGAATTTTTAAAGAATCACCCTGATTTAGATAAATTAGCTTTCACAGGTTCAACAGCAGTAGGTAGAGATATAGCTTTAGCAGCAGCAGAAAAATTAATACCTGCAACTCTTGAATTAGGTGGAAAATCAGCAAATATCATTTTAGATGACGCTGACATAGAAAAAGCACTTGAAGGAGCTCAACTTGGAATATTATTCAACCAAGGACAAGTTTGTTGTGCAGGTTCAAGAATATTCGTACAAGAAGGAATATATGATGAATTTGTAGAAAAAAACTTGTAAAAGAAATTTGAAAAATATTAAAATTGGAAATCCATTAGATCCTACAACTGTAATGGGAAGCCAAATAGATGCAAGACAAGTAAAAAAACTATTTTTAGACTATGTTGAAATTGCTAAACAAGAAGGTGGAGTTGTTTTTAACAGGAGGAGTAAAAATATACAGAAAATGGTTGTGACAAAGGAAACTTTGTAAGACCTACTCTAATAACTAATGTAAACAATGGTTGTCGTATATCTCAAGAAGAAGTTTTTGGACCAGTTGCTGTTATAATTAAATTTAAAACAGATGATGAAGTTATCGCTCAAGCAAATGATAGTGAATATGGACTTGGAGGAGCAGTATTCACAAAGAATATCAACAGAGCTTTAAGACTTGCAAGAGAAATTCAAACTGGTAGAGTATGGGTAAATACTTATAACCAAATTCCAGAACATGCTCCATTCGGTGGATATAAAAAAATCAGGTATAGGAAGAGAAACTCACAAAGTTATCTTAGAACACTATACACAAATGAAAAATATCTTAATTGACTTAGAAGAAGGAACTTCTGGACTATACTAATAAACTAATAAAAGGGGCTGTTGCAAATTAACAAAAAGTAAAAAATAGTTCGTTACTGAGTAAATTTCTTAACGATAAAAAAATCAAGAATTCGCTGTAAATTCGACCAACTCGCTACGCTCAGACATGTCGAGATTTACTCGGCTCATTCTATTTGATTTTTTTATCTAAAATTTCCATTCGTAACTCTCTTATTTTTTTGCTTTTGAATTTTTAAATATAGTCTCTTTTTATTTTATGATATAGTTCTTATTTTTTTCAAACTAATTAAATTTGACAGATAATTTTAAAAGTGTTAAAAATATTTTTAAACTATAATTTTGTATTTTTTTAAGAATATATTTTATTTTTGAAAAAAGGAGAAAGATACGACATGGATTTAAAAGGAAGTAAAACAGAAAAAGAATTTAATGACAGCTTTTTGCTGGAGAATCACAAAGCTAGAAATAAATATAATTTCTATGCAAAAGTTGCTAAAGAAGAAGGATATGAACAAATAGCTGAATTATTCGATATCACAGCTAACAACGAAAAAGAACATGCTAAACTTTGGTTCAAAAGCTTTACATGGAGATACTATCCCTGAAACAATAGTTAACCTTGCAGATGCAGCAGCAGGAGAAAACTATGAATGGACAGATATGTATGCTAAATTCGCAGAAGAAGCAAGAGAAGAAGGATTTATGAAACTTGCTAAACAATTTGAAATGGTTGGACAAATTGAAAAAAGAACACGAAGAAAGATACAGAAAATTATTAGAAAAACATTAAAAAATGGAACTGTTTTTCCATTCAGAAGAAAAAAAGTAGCTTGGGAATGTATGGAATGTGGACATCTTCATTATGGTAATGATGCACCAGGAAAAATGCCCTGTTTGTGGAGCAGACAAAGCTAAATTCAAAAAGAAGAGCAGTTAACTACTAAGATTTAGAAATATTGAGACACTAAAAAAACAAAAAAAGTTTTTTTAGTGTCTTTTTTTATTAAAAAAAGATGATATAATACTAAGCACAGATAAAAAAATTATAGGAGATTCAAAAAAATGAAATTTACAAAAAAATATTTTTTTACTTATTATGTTTCTATTTCTAGGTGTTGTTTCTTCAAAAGAAACTTTTTCAAAAAGAAAAAAATCAAAAGCCTGATTATAATTATGTAGTAGAAAAAAAGTTTCTATCTATTCAGATATGAATAAGAAAGAAAAATATTGGATATTTAATAAAAAGGAACCCGTGTAAATGTTTATGAAACAAAAAGAAGTTACAAAAAAATTAAAAAAATAAACAAGGTAAAAGAAATAGATGCAACAATAATTATGAAAAAAATAACATACAAGGACGTTAATAAAAACAAAAAAGTTGCTTGGATAGAAGATGGTTATTTGGTATCGACATTAAATGAAGCAGTTGATGAAAGGTTTAAAAAAACTTAGATTTTACAGAAAAAAACTAAAAAGAATATAAAGATAATAAAAGAGTAAAAAGTAAGAGGAATATATGTTTCAGCTCATTCTGTTGCACTTAAAGGAAGATTAGACGAACTTATAGAACTTGCTAAAAAAGAATAATATCAATGCCTTTGTTATAGATGTAAAAGGAGACTATGGAGAGTTAACTTTTCCTATGTCAGATGAAATAAATAAATATACAAAAATCTGCCAACAAAAAACCCAATAATAAAAGAGATTGAGCCTGTAATAAAAAAATTAAAAGAGAATGGTATTTATACTATTGCTAGAATAGTATCTTTCAAAGACACAATTTATGCCAAAGAAAAATCCTGATAAAATTATTGTATATAAAGATGGAGGAAAGGCATTTACAAATAGTGATGGACTTGTTTGGGTATCTGCTTATGATAAAAAAACTTGTGGGAATACAATGTGACAGTTGCTAAAGAAGCAGCAAAAAGCAGGTTTCAATGAAATACAGTTTGACTATGTGAGATTCCCTGCTTCTAATGGTGGAAAAACTAGACAAGGTTTTAAACTATAGAAATACAGATAATATGACAAAGGCAGAAGCTATTCAAAAAAATATTTAAACTATGCAAAAAAAGAGCTGACTCCATATAATGTATATATAAGTGCTGATATCTATGGACAAGTTGGAAGCTCTTCTGATGATATGTCTTTAGGACAATTTTGGGAAGCTGTTAGTTCAGAAGTAGATTATGTGTCACCTATGATGTATCCAAGCCACTATGGAAAGGGAGTTTATGGACTAGATATTCCTGATGCTAATCCATATAAGACAATTTATCATTCAACAAAAGATTCTATAAATAGAAATAATAATATTTCTAGTCCTGCTATTATTAGACCTTGGATACAAGCATTTACAGCAACTTGGGTAAAAGGACATATACATTATAGATAAAAAGAAGTTAAAGAGCAAATTAAAGCAATGAAGGATCTAGGTGTGGATGAATATATTTTTGTGGAGTGCTACCAACAGATATGAGAACTTTTTTTAAAAATAATTTCTAGCCATAGATAAAAGTAAAAAGATATAAAAATTGTATTAAGTATTATTTTGTATCTTGTTTATTTTTTTAAAAATAAAACTTGCAAAAATTTTATTTTTATATATATAATATAAATATGACTTATTAAGTAAAGTTTAAAAATTTTAAATAAAGATATATTAAAAAAATTTAGGAGGAGTAAAATGAGTAAAAATTAGTTTAGTTTATTATAGTGCAACTGGAAATACAGAAAAAAATGGCAAAAAGCTATTGAAGAAGGAATAGTTGAAGCAGGAGGAGCAGTAACTGTTTACAAATCAAATGCAATGGATAAAGATGCTATCCTTTCAAGTGATGTTATAGTTATGGGATCTTCAGCAACAGGAGCAGAAGTAATAGACGAAAAATGATTTATTACCATTCATGGAAGAAGCAGGAGATAAATTCAAAGGTAAAAAAAGTATATATCTTCGGTTCTTACGGATGGGGAGGTGGAGAATACGCTGATAACTGGAAAGCTCAATTAGAAGGTTTTGGAGCTACTATAGTTGATATGCCTATTCTTGCAAATGAAGAACCAAGTGATGAAGAATTAGCTCAATTAAAAAGAAGTTGGAAAGAAATTAGCTGCTATCTAGTACTTAAAAATATTAAAAATAAAAAGCTGTTATAAATAATTTTTTTAAACTGCACTCAAATTTTTTTAAATAAAAAAATGAGATGCAGTTTTTTTATTTATTTTTGAAAAATTTAGTTAATAAAATATTAATTAAAAATAGATACTTTACAATCAAATTATAAAGTACTATAATAGTCACCAAGATAGATAATATGTTTATCTAAATTTAATAACATAATGTTTTAACGGCACAATGAAATTTTTTGTTAAAAAGGAGGATTAAAAAAATGACTAAAAAAATTCTACTAAAACTATTGAAATTAATCCAATTTTTGCACGTCCAGGTGAAATTACATCTGCACCAGTGGATCGTTTCCCAACAGATTCTATGTTACCAGAAACAGCATATCAAATAGTACATGATGAATCTATGTTGAGATAGGGAATGCTCGTTTAAATTTAGCAACTTTTGTCTCAACATGGATGGATGAAAATGCTAACAAATTGTATTCTGAAACATTCGATAAGAATGCAATAGATAAGGATGAATATCCTGCTACTGCAAGGGTTGAAACAAATTGTTGGCACATGCTTGCTGATCTTTGGCATGCACCAGATCCTGATAATGCTATTGGTTGTTCTACAACTGGTTCATCTGAAGCATGTATGCTTGGAGCTTTAGCATTAAAACGTGAGATGGCAAGAAAAAAATGAGAAAAACTTGGAAAAATCTACTGCTCGTCCTAATCTTATAATGAGTTCAGCGGTACAAGTTTGCTGGGAAAAGTTTTGTAATTATTTCGATGTTGAGCCAAGATATGTTCCAATAAGTTTGGATCATAAAGTTTTTGAGATGGATATGACTTAGAAAAAAATATGTAGATGAAAAATACAATAGGTGTTGTAGCAATAATGGGAGTAACTTATACAGGAATGTATGAACCAGTAAAAAGATATTGCTAAGGCTTTGGATAAAATTGAAAAAAAGAAACAGGATTAGATATTCCTATACATGTTGATGCAGCTTCTGGAGGTATGATAGCTCCATTTATACAACCTGATTTAGAATGGGATTTTCGTATACCAAGAGTATATTCTATTAATACATCAGGACATAAATATGGTTTAGTTTATCCTGGACTTGGTTGGGTAGTTTGGCGTAGTACAGCCCATCTTCCTGAAAGTCTTATATTTAAAGTTAGTTATCTTGGAGGAGAAATGCCAACATTTGCACTGAATTTCTCTCGTCCAGGTGCACAAATATTATTACAATATTGGGCATTTTTAAGATATGGATTTAATGGATATAAAAATAGTACAACAATCTACAATGGATGTTGCAAATCATCTTGCTAATGAAATTAGTAAAAATGGATATGTTTACACTTTGGAATCATCCAACAGATATCCCAGTATTTGCTTGGATGTTAAAAGAATCTCCTAATCGTAAATGGACTTTATATGATTTGTCAGATAGATTACGTATGAAAGGTTGGCAAGTACCAGCTTATCCAATGCCAGTGAGATCTAACAAATATAACTGTTCAAAAGAATAGTTGTAAGAAATGGACTTAGTATGGATCTTGCAGATAGATTTTTTTAGACGATATTAAATCTCAAGTTGAATACCTTGAAAATCTTGAATATGAAATGCCTAAGACTAATGCTGGAGGCTTCCATCACTAATAGTAAGGAGATAATCTAAATGAATGAAGATAAATTAAAAAAATAATAGTTCTATACAGAAAGATACTTTATCCATATTTCAAATAGCTGTAATGACAACAATATGTGTAGCTTCTTTACGTACATTACCTCCAATGGCAGAAGAGGGAAGAGCTTCTATTCTAATGTATATTATACCAGCAATATTATTTTTTTAATTCCAACTTCATTGGTAAGTGCAGAATTTGCTACTACTTATAAAAGGTGGGATATATGTTTGGATTCGTGAAGCATTTGGAAATCGTATGGGATTTGTAGCAATTTGGTTACAGTGGATACAAAAATGTTGTTTGGTATCCAGTTCAACTTTGCTTTTTGTGGCAGCTGCATTGGCTTTCACAATAAACAGAGGTGATTTATCAAACTCTGGATTATTTACAGCAGTTGTTATAATAGTAGTCTATTGGCTATCAACTTTTCTTGCTTTTTAAGGGAGGAAATCTTTTTGCTAAAAGTAAGTTCAATAGGAGGAATGATAGGAGTTTTAATACCCGGTGCTATATTAATATTACTTGGATTACTTTGGGTAGCTCAAGGACAACCAATTTCAGAATCTTATTTACAAAGCTCATATATTCCAAAAAAATAACAGGGAATTTCTTCTCTTGTATTAATTGTAAGTAATGTTCTTTCTTATGCGGGTATGGAAATGAATGCAGTACATGCTGGACAAATGGAAAAATCCAAAAAAAGATTTCACTAAAGCTATTGCTCTTGCATTTATTTTAATACTATGTGTATTTATTTTTTTCCAACATTAGCTATTGCAATAGCTATTCCAGCAGATAAACTTGGTATGGCAAATGGAATAATGGTTGCATTTCAAGAGTTTTTTTGAAAAAAACTTAATATTAGTTGGATGAGTAATGTAATCTCAGGTGCAATGTTTTTGGAGCAATTGCTTCTGTTGTAACTTGGGTTGCAGGGATCTTCAAAGGGACTTTTTAGATGCAGGAAAAAAACAGGTTTGTTACCTCCAATTCTACAAAAAGGTAAATAAAAAAATAATGTACAAGTAAATATACTTATTTTTTTCAAGGTATAATTGTAACAATTCTTGCTATGATTTATGTCTTATTTCCTGATGTTTCTGATGTTTTCATAGCACTTATAGGTATGGCTGCAGCTTTGTATGTTATAATGTATATGCTTATGTTTGCTGCTATTATAGTTTTGAGAAAAAAAGGAACCTAATATAGAAAGAGGATATAAAGTTCCAGCAGTCAATATTGTATCAGGGATAGGATTTATTTCTTGTGCACTTGCATTTGTTATGAGTTTTATTCCTACCACAAGTGAAGCAGCAATACCTCGTAATATATATCCTATCGTTGTGGCAATAGTTGTATTTTTTTGTTAGGCATTCCACCCTTTTATATTTTACATGTTTAAAAAAAGCCGTCGTGGGATATGAGGAGTGCTCAGGAAAAAAAGGAGAAAAAGCCAATACATTAATTTTTTTCAATATGATAAAGTAATTTAGACTATGAGCTAATACATTAAGAGAATTTTTGAGAATTAAAAAAACTTAAAGATTCTCTTTTTTTAAATTTTTTTATAATATTTTAAAAAAATATATTGAAAAAAAGTTAATAAATCTATTATGATAATGTTAAGTAATATTTAACGATAAATTATAGTTTTTTTGAAGGAGGAAAGGGAAATAATGTATTGTTGTACAAAAATAAATGATGATATTATTTGGATTGGAGTTAATGATAGAAAAAAACTCAAAGATTTGAAAATTACATTCCTTTAGATAACGGAGTTACGTATAATTCATATTTAATATTGGATGAAAAAAATTTGTATTATTGATGGTGTTGAAGAAGGTGAAAATGGAAATTTTTCTTAGTAAAAATAGAAGCAATGATAGGGACTGCTCCTATTGATTACATTATAGTAAATCATGTTGAACCTGATCATTCTGGCTCAATCAAAAAGTCTATTAAAAAAATTTATCCAGAATTAAAAAAAGTTGTAGGAAATGCAAAAAAACTATAATGATGTTAAAAATTATTAGGTGTAGATTTACCTGATGAAAGAGTAATGGTAGTAAAAGAAAAAAAGATGTTTTTAGACTTAGGAAAAACATAAGCTAACTTTCTATTTAATGCCTATGGTACACTGGCCAGAATCTATGGCAACTTATGACATAACTGATAAAAATCTTATTCTCAAATGATGCTTTTGGAAGCTTTTGGAGCTCTAGATGGAGCTGTTTTTTTGATGACGAGGTAAACACAGATTTCTTTTACTGATGAAATGAGAAGATATTATTCTAATATAGTTGGTAAGTTTGGTGCACCTGTAAATGCTGTTTTGAAAAAAATTATCTCCTCTTGAAATTTCTTGTATTTGTCCATCACATGGACTTATTTGGAGAAAAAATATAAAAAGTTCTTATAGAAAGATATCAAAAATGGGCAAATATGGAACCTACAAAAAGAAGGTGTAGTTATAGTTTATGGAAGTATGTATGGTCATACAGCTGAAAATGGCTGAATATTTAGGAAGAGAATTAGGTAACAGAGGAATAAAAAGATGTTATCATCTTTGACTCATCTAAAACAGACCACTCATATATCTTCAGTACAATTTGGAAATACAAAGGACTTATGTTGGGATCTTGTGCTCATAATAATGATGTATATCCAAAAGATGGAGCCTTTACTACATAAATTACAAAAACTATGGTTTAAAAAAATAGATACTTAGGTATTTTTGGAAATATGATGTGGAGTGGTGGAGGAGTAAAGAAAATAAAAAGAATTTGCTGACAGTCTACCAGGACTAGAACAAATTGGAGAGCCTATAGAAATAAAAAGGGCATGTTACTCCTACTGAAAGAGATAGATTGATAGAACTTGCTAATCTTATGGCAGATAAACTTATTGCTGATAGAGAATAATATAAAAAAAGGATTAGCTGTTAAACAAATCTAATTTTTAAGGAAAGTTGTTGAGGAGGTTGCAAAGAAGATGTAATTAAAAATAACTCAAAATTTATTTAGAAAAAGATTTCATTATCCATTACTAAATTAGGAGTTATTAATATGAAAAAAATTTTTATTGGCTTGATTTGGGGAGAAACTTCTTATAGTATATCATCAATTTTATTAAATAGTGCAAGAACACTCGTGACTCTAGCACTCGTAGGGTGTTAGTCATGAGACATGTACTCATAGAGTATGAATTGCACGAAGATTTTAGTAAGCATATAGGGAAACTTGTATGTAGACACGGAGCAAAAACCGTGCAACAAAGAAACTGAATTGCTGGGAACTCTTAAAAGCTAGTATAACCACAACATAATACCTAAGTGAGAATATGGTATAAGTGTGATGGTGGCGAAAGCAGAAAAAAATATACTAGATGATGCAAGGTTAAATCCTAAACATTATGATAATAGACAATCAGCAGCTAAGCCTGAAAAGGAAAGTTCAACGACTATCCCTCGTGAGGGGAGTACAATACAAGCGATTGGTATTGGAAGTGGTTTCGCCTAAGGTGTTGAGATACACTATGGATAAGATATAGTCTGTGCTTGTTAGAGATAACAAGAAGTTCATAAGAGAACTGCATAAGTAGTAGCGCACTTATGTGAACGACGCTTCCCACTGTTGTGGGGTTTTAAAAAAACTTTAAAAAAATATTTAAAAACAAATAAAAAAACATTACTTTTTAATGGATAAAATGTAGAATATATGGTATAATATCTCTGATGAAAAAGGAGGTGATTATATATGTATTTAACATTAAAAACAACAAGTAAAAACATCTTAGTAAAAAAGAATTTAAAAATTTTTAAAAATATTTGTGTCATATAGCTAAGAATTTAAAGAATCAAGCTATATATAATGTTAGACAACACTATTTTTAAAAAAATAAAAAAAGTATTTAAGCTATAATGAAAAACTATAAGATGCTTAAAAAAATAGTGAGAACTATAAGAAGTTAAATTCTAATATGGCTCAACAAATTTTTGAAAGAAGTAGATGAAAGTTTTAAATCATTCTTTGCACTTTTTAAAAACTTGTTAAGAATGGTCAATATAATGGTAAAAGTAAAAATTACCTAATTATCTTGCTAAAGATGGTTTTACAACTCTTGTTATAGGTTTTGTTAGATTAAAAGATGATATTCTGATAGTTCCTTATTCAAATTCTTTTTAAGAAAACTCATCAGGAAGTTAAAGTTAAGCTACCATCAGTATTAAAAGACAAGAAGATAAAAGAAATTAGAATAATACCAAAACAACATTCTAGGTACTTTGAAATTCAATATACTTATGAGATAGAAGAAATTCAAAGGGAATTAAATAAAAGAAAAATGCACTAGGAATTGATTTAGGTATAGACAATCTTTGTACTTGTGTTACAAATGCTGGAGCTTCATTCATAATAGATGGTAGAAAAATTAAAAATCAATAAATCAATACTATAATAAGATAAATGCAAAAATTACAAAGTATAAAAAGATAAGCAAAAGATTGAGCGAACAACATTAAGACAAAAAGAGAATAACTAGAAAGAGAAATAATCGTATAAATGATTATCTTTCAAAAGCAGCAAGAAGAATTGTAAATTATTGTCTTAATAATGATATAGGAAAAACTAGTTCTAGGATATAATGAAGATTTTCAAAGAAATTCAAATATTGGAAGTATAAATAATCAGAACTTTTGTAAATATACCATATGGAAAAATTAAGAGATAAATTAATATATCTATGTAAACTATATGGAATAGAATTTAAACTACAAGAAGAGAGTTATACATCAAAAAGCAAGTTTCTTTGATGGAGATGAAATTCAATATATGATAAAGAAAAATCTACAAGAATATATATTCAGTGGAAAAAAAGAATAAAAAGAGGACTATATCAAACAAAGCGGAGGTAAACTCATAAATGCAGATTGTAATGGAGCATTAAATATTCTAAGAAAAAAAGTAAAGTTGTGGACTTAAGTGTCCTATACAATAGAGGCGAACTGAACACGCCTAAAAAGAATAAGGGTAGTGTAAAAGCTATCAAACTTCTTAGAAAATTTTTTTAAATATTTTTTTAAAGATTTTGGAACCCTGCGACACTTGGCTAAGCTCCTTAACTTGTTAGGAGAGATAATGCTCAGTCGTGGGAGGTTCAGATAGTTCTGTGATAACTGCCTTTTTGTTACAACTTGGTATAAATAATACTCAAATTGGATTCATATGGTCTTTAGTTTTATTTTTCTCAAATGATATTTGATTATCCAACTGGAAGTTTTGCTGATAAATATGGACGGTTAAGAATTTTTACAATTGGTATGATATTTATGGGTATAGCAACAATAATAATAGCAAAAAGTTATAATGTACTTATGCTATATATTAGTGGGATATTGCTTGGTTTTAGGAGAATCACAGGTTAGTGGAACATTATTTCCTTGGTTTGTAAATAGTATTAGTATTGAAAATAATAAAGAAAAAAACAAGAATATTTTTTTAAAAATTAATGCACAAAGTCAGTTTTTTTAACTAATATTATAGGAGTTTTAACAGGATTTATCATTTCATTTTTCAATATTGATTATAAGACTTTATTAATTATTTCGGGGATGTTATATATAGTAAATGGAGTATTCATATATTTTAGTTTTGAAGATAATAAAAAGTACCGAAACTGATTTAGTAAAGATTGGTAAAAAAAGTTTACTATTTTTTTTATTAAAAGAGCGTAAACTATGGATATATACTCTTGCTTTAACTTCAAGTTATTCATTTTATTCTATTTATCTCTTCATATGGCAACCTGTAGGGAAATCATTAGGAATAACTGGAAGTAGACTTGGTAGTGTATATAGTCTTTATTTGATATCTTTTTGCTATAAGTGCTTTTTATCAGTAAAAAGAAATATTAAAGAATTTGTATATGTTTTATGTACCTCTCTAATACCTGTGTCTCTAATAGTTATCTATTGCTCTCACAATTTAATTTTTATATATAGTTGGGATAGTTTCTCTAGGATTTAATTATAAAATGGCTATGCTTAAAAATTATGGGGAACAATACATAATTTTATTTCAAATGAAGTAAGATCATCTGTCATATCTTTAGTTAGCTCTTTATCAAGTGTATTTTTTTGATAGGATTGCAGATAATAATTGGAAAAAAATATTAGACACAAAAAAATCTTTTTTTATTTACAGATATTATGTATTTTTCATTGGAATTATTTATATAATTTGTATATTATTAATTCAAAAAAATGGATGCATGAAGAAAAATAGCAGATAAGATTGAATATTTTAATTTATTTATAAAAAAACTGCACCTCCAATCTTGTGTCCAAGATTTTGGGTGCAGCTCAAATTCAAATCTAAAGTAAAAAAATAAGTGAGTTACGAATGGAAATTTTTAGATAAAAAAATCAAATAGAATGAGCCGAGCAAATGTCAGGAGTGTCTGAGTGTCAACGAGTTTTCCTGATTTGCAGCGAATTCTTGATTTTTATCGTTAAGAAATTTACTCAGTAACGAACTATTTTTTTACTTTTTTTGATTAATTTGCAACAGCCTCTTTAATTTTTTTCATTAACTTTTGTGGAACTTCATTTACTAATTCTTTACCTTCAACGAAGTCTTTAATATTATTTAAAGTTGTTAAAGTTATAGCATCAACAGCTTCTTGAGTAAAATATGCTTGGTGAGAAGTGATAAGTACATTGTAGAAAGATAAAAAGTCTTCCTAAAATATCATCTTCAATAACTTGAGTAGATTTATCTTCAAAGAAATAATCTTCTTCTTCTTCATATACATCAAGAGCCACTGCTCCAATTTTTCTTATCTTTTAAAAGCTTCAACTAAATCAGCTGAGTCTATTAGCATTCCTCTACCTGTATTTACAAGTATAACTCCATCTTTCATCTTTTAACATAGATCTTTCTATTAATCATATATTGAGTTTCTTTTTGTAAGAGGACAGTTTAAAGAAATAATATCAGATTGAGCATATAGTTCATCTAAACTTACATATTCAAAACCAAGTTCTTCAGCTGCTTTTTTTGATTAGGGATATAGGTCATAGGCAATAACTTTCATATTAAATCCTTTTTAATATTTTTTTATTAAAATTTGTCCTATTTTTACCTGTTCCCTATGATACCAGCTGTTTTTTTCCATTTAAAGTCAAATCCCATTAAACCATTGATAGAGAAATTTCCTTCTCTTGTACGAACATAGGCTTTATGAATTTTTTTCTATTAACTGCTAGAATAAGAGCAACTGTATACTCTGCTATAGCATGAGGAGAATAAGCAGGAACTCTTACCACTTTAAATCTATTATGTATATCCTTTTAAAGAAACATTGTTAAAAACCAGCACATCTCATAGCTAAAAGCTTTTATTCCATTGTTAGCCATAACATCGATATTTGCCTTATTTATAACATCATTTGTGAAAGCACAGACAACATCATAACCTTTAGTTAAATGAACTGTTTCTTCAGTCAATTTACCTTTTAAAAAAATGTCATATCAAAATTGAAGTTATCAGCATATTTCTTAAAAAAACTCTTTGTCGTAATCTTTTATGTCAAAAAAATATAATTTTTAGTTTTTTTCCATATTATCCCTCCTAAAAATAAATTCTTTACTAAATCTATAATAATTTAATTTTACCATAATTTTAAATAAAATTATAGTCAAGTTAAAAAAATTAGTTATAATAACATAAGAGGTGTGAAAAATGAAAAATAGGATTAGTATTAGAAGGTGGAGGAATGAGAGGTCTTTTTCTCTGCTGGAGTTTTAGATGCTTTACTTGAACTAAAAAGAATTAAATGTAAATGGAATTGTTGGCGTATCTTCTGGAGCTTTGTTTGGAGTAAACTATGTTTCAAAAACAAAAAAAGAAAGAGCAGTTAGATATAATAAGAAATATGCAGACGATAAAAAGATATATGGGACTACATAGTTGGATAACAACAGGAAATGCTGTAAATAAAGATTTTGCTTTCTATGAGTTACCTTATAAAGTTAGATGTTTTTTTGACAATGAAACATTTTAAAAAAAGCAGATACAGACTTCTATGTTGTTATGACCAATGTTGAAAGTGGAAAGCCTGAATATGTTTTTAATAGAAGATGCATTTGCACAAATGGAATATTTAAGAGCTACATCAGCTTTTACCTTTTTGCTTCAAAAAAATAATAGAAATAAATGGTAAAAAAATATTTAGATGGAGGAATATCTGATAGTATTCCTATAGATTTTTGTGAGAGCTTAGGTTATGACAAAATAATAGCTGTGTTAACAAGACCAGAAGGAACATATAAAGGAAGATAAGTTAGGATTTTTTTGTATAAGTTAGTCTATAGAAAATACCCTAATTTAGTGAACTCACTTCTTAATATGGCTACAGATTACGAAAAAGGTTCTTGCAAAAAAATAAAAAGATTTAGAAAAATAAAGGAAAAAAATTTTTTTGTTGTAAGACCTCCAGAAGTTTTAAAAAAATAGGTAGGCTTGAAAAAAATAGAGATAAAATTCAAAAAAAGTATATGATACAGGTTTAAATACTGGTTTAAAAAGAATTAAACAATATAGTAAAATATTTGAACAAATAGAATTTATTTTAAACTTATCTTTAAAAAAATTTAAATTAAAAACCTTGAATTTTTATTGAAAAATATGGTATAATATTTTTTTAGAAAGATTTCTGACCTTACCGCTATTTCCAGGAGGTTTTGGGTCTAATGTCGTCATGGGGTTGGCGCTGTCTTTTAACAGCTCAGTAACATCACGAATATCAAATTAGGGTATTACGGATCCTGTATGTTTTTTTGATATCTGACTACCACTTATTGGATTTGACGACTAAAAACCATAATGAGGCGATAGGTCGGTTTTTTTAATTCTCAAAAAAATTAAAAAAATGAAAAAGGAGATATATTTATGAAAAATAATTATTAAAGAATTAACAGATATTTTTTTCAAAAATCTTGTTGACAATTTATTTTCAGATAAAGAATTAAAAACCAGTAGAAATTACAGTAGCTACAAATGAAAATTTTGGGAGACTATCAATGTAACTTTGCAATGATAAATTCAAAAAAATAATAGGAGATAATCCAAGGAAAAATTGCTGAAGAAATAAAGGCTAAAGTTTCCCTATGGAGAAATCGTTGAAAAAAATTAGAAGTTGCAGGACCAGGTTTCATAAATATATTTCTTTAACGGATAAATATCTTTCTGATTCTATAAAAGAAAAATAGGAGAAGCTTATGATTTTTTTCATTTTTTTAAATAGAAAAGGGAAAGTTATCATAGATTTCTCATCACCAAACATTGCCAAAAAGAATGCACATAGGACACTTAAGATCAACTATTATTGGAGAATCAATAGCTAGAATAATGAGATATTTAGGATATGATGTTGTTGCAGACAATCATATTGGAGACTGGGGAACACAGTTTGGTAAGTTGATAGTTGGATACAGAAAATGGCTAAATAGAGAAGCTTATGAAAAAAATGCTATAGAAGAATTAGAAAGAGTTTATGTTAAATTCTCTGAAGAAGCAGAAAAAGATCCTTCTCTTGAAGATTTAGCAAGAGCTGAACTTAAAAAAAGTACAAGATGGTGAAGAAGAAAAATACAAAAACTTTGGAAAGAATTTATAACAGAATCTTTAAAAAGAATACAATAAACTATATGAAAGATTAGATGTACATTTTGATACATACTATGGAGAATCTTTCTACAATGACATGATGGCAGATGTTGTAAAAAGAATTAGAAGAAAAAGAAATTAGCAGTTGATGATGATGGGAGCTAAGGTTGTATTTTTTTTGATGAAAAAAAGACAATTTATTCCCTTGCATAGTTCAAAAAGAAAGATGGAGCATATCTATACTCTACTTCTGATATAGCAACTGTTAAATTTAGAAAAAGATAACTATGATGTAAATAAGATGATATATCTTACAGATGCTAGACAACAAGACCATTTTTAAACAATTCTTTAAGATAACTGATATGCTTGGATGGGATATAGAAAAAAATACCATATTTGGTTTGGTATCATAAGATTTGCTGATGGTATTTTTATCAACTCGTAAAGGAAATGTTATCAAACTTGAAGAGTTATTAGATGAAGCACACAGTCGTGCATATGATGTTGTAAATGAAAAAGAACCCTAATCTTTCTGAAGAAGAAAAAAACAAAAATATAGCAGAAGTTGTAGGAGTAAGTTCAGTTAAATATGCTGACCTATCTCAAAAATAAACAAAGTGATATACTATTTGAATGGGATAAAAATGCTAAGTTTTTGAAGGAAATACAGCACCATACTTACTATATACTTATGCTAGAATACAATCTATTCTTAGAAAAAGTAGCTGAACAAAAATATAGAATTGAATGACAGTGTGGAAATTAAAAATAGAAAAATAAAATTGAAAGATCTTTAGCAACTCATCTATTGACTTTCCCAATATCAGTATTAAAAAGCTGCTGAAACATTTCAAACCTAATCTAATTGCAGATTATTTATATGATTTATCTAAGAAGTTAAATAGTTTTCTATAATAATTGCCCTATATTAAATCAAGATATAGATACTTTAAAAATCAAGAGCCTTATTAATAAAGAAAACAGGTGAAGTACTAAAAAGAAGGATTGTCTTTACTTGGAATACCTGTACTTAACAAAAATGTAATATAAAGGAGGAAATTTATGTCAAAAGAAACCAATAATTGGAATATCATCAAGTGTAATAGTTGATGATAGTGGAAATTTTGCAGGATATAAAAAGAGCCTATGTAAATAAAGATTATGTAGATGCCGTTGTAAGAGCAGGAGGAGTTCCTCTTATAATACCGTTTACTACAGATAAAGAAGTTATTATTAGTCAAGTTCAAGTAATAGATGCTTTGATACTATCAGGTGGACATGACGTAAGCCCATATAATTATGGACAAGAACCTAATCCAAAATTAGGAGAAACTTTTCCTGAAAGAGATACTTATGATATGCTTTTATTAGAAGAAAGTAAAAAAAGAAACATTCCTATTTTTAGGAATTTGTAGGGGTTCTCAAATAATAAATGTAGCAGCTGGAGGAACTTTATATCAAGATTTATCTTTAATACCTGGGAAATGTTTTTAAAAACATAATCAAGTTTCTAAACCAACATTGAAAAACTCATAAAGATACAAATAGAAGAAAAATTCTGTTATTTCAAGTATTTTTTTGGAAAAGAAACTATGGTAAACTCTTTTTCACCACCAAGCTTTTAGACAAAGTGGCTGACGATTTTAAAGTTGTTGCAAGAGCTAGTGATGGAGTAGTTGAAGCTATCGAACATAAAACATATAAATTTTTAGTAGGTGTACAATGGCACCCTGAAATGTTGGCAGTGGAATGTGATGAAGCTAGAGAGCTTTTTCAAAAGGCTAATAGAAGAAGCTAAGAAATAATGTAAATTGGAGAGAATATGGGAAATAATCAAAATAATGAAAAAAATGAAGTTTTTGGTCAATAGTTTTATTAACTATCAATGGTATTATTGGGACAGGAATATTTTTTTATCGCCTGGAGCTGTAGCTAAAATTAGTTGGAGATAAAGCAGCAATGATTTACTTAGCAGCAGCAGCTTTTGCAGCTGTATTAGCAGTATCTTTTGCAGCTGCTTCAAAAATATGTTGTAAAATCTGGAGCAGCTTATGCTTATTCAAAAGCTGCCTTTGGAGATGAAGTTGGTTCTTATGTTGGGATTACAAGAGTGGTATCTGCAAGTATTGCTTGGGGAGTTTTTAGCAACAGGGGTTGTAAAAACTACTCTTTCTATCTTTGGAAAAAGATTCATCTGATATGAAAAACTGTAACAATAGGTTTTATAACTTTAATGGTAGTCTTATTAATTATAAATTTAATAGGAACTAAACTTCTTACAATAATCAGTAATATATCAACAATTGGGAAAAATAGGAGCTTTAGGAATAACTATAATAGCAGGTATATTTATATTAGTTTTTTTCTGATGGAGCTAATTTACAAGATTTAACTATATTAAAAGGATGCTGATGGTAAAAAAATATAATTCCAGAATTTACAACTTCAGTATTTGTTACAGCACTTGTTGGGGCTTTCTATGCTTTCACTGGTTTTGAGAGTGTTGCAAGTGGTTCAGCTGATATGGAAGAACCTGAGAAAAAAATCTACCAAGAGCTATACCTTTAGCTATAGTAATAATAGCTTGTATATACTTTGGAATAGTATTTGTATCTATGTATATTGATCCAGTAGCTATGGTAACATCAAAAAGAACCTGTTGTTTTAGCTTCTGTTTTTAAAAAAATCAAATATTACAAAAAGATAATTATTATTGGAGCTCTTATGTCAATGTTTGGAATAAATGTTGCAGCTTCATTTTTTTAACTCCAAGAGTTTTTGAGGCTATGGCTCAAGAAAAAAACAAGTTCCAGAATTTTTTTACAAAAAGAACTAAAGGTGGCTTACCTTTAACTTCTTTTTATATTAACAGCTGGAATAGCTGTTATAATTCCATTGGCTTTTAACTATAATATGGCAGGGTATAATAATAATCAGTTCAATATCAAGATTTATTCAATTTATAATAGTTCCATTGGCTGTAATTACATTTTATTTTGGAAAGAGCAAAGATGATATTTTAAATGCTAATAAAAAAATGTTATCACAGATGTTATAATTCCAATAATAGGATTATTCCTTACAATTTTATTATTAGTAAAATTTAATTGGGCACAACAATTCTCAACAAAACTAGATGATGGTACAACTACTCTTAATATAAAAGCTGTAGTATCAATGCTTATAGGATATGTAATTCTTCCAATATGCCTAAGAATATATATGAGAGGGAAAAAAAGTAAATATATATTTCATAAATAATAAAAAAATTTATAGTAATTATGAAAAGAATTATGATAGAATATTTAAAAAAATCCTTAAATATAAAGTCAGGAGTGATTAAAGTGGATCTGCACTATTTAGAAATTTTTTTATGAAGTTGCTAAAGCTAAGAGTTTCACAAAGGCTGCTGAAAAAAACTTTTTCATCAATCAGTCAGCAGTTTCTATTCAAGTAAAAAAATTTGAAGACATATTAAAAAGTAAAATTATTCGATAGAAGTTCAAAAAAATTAAAGCTTACTTATACAGGGGAAACTTTGTATAAAAATGGCTGAAGATATTTTTTTGAAAAAGGTAAAAAAAGAGCAGAAAAAGAAATCTCAAGAGTTATAGAATTTGATAGGGCAAGAATAGCAATAGGAGCTTCAGCTATCATTGCAGAACCCTTACTTCCTAGTCTTATGAAAGAATTTTTCTTCTATACATGAAGAAATTGAATATAATATAACTATGTCAAATAAAGAACATCTGTTAAAAACTTCTTAAAGAAGGAGAACTAGATGTGATAATAATAGATAGCCAACATATAACAGATTCTAATTTGGAAATAATTCCTATAGAAAAAAAGGTCCTTATGTTTTTAATTAGTTCAAAAGCATTATGATAATATAAAAAGATATAGAAAAAGGATGCTATTATCACAAGAGATGTAATACAAAAATAATAATAAGGCTATTGAATATATTGAAGATAAATATAGTATTAACTTTACTAAAAAAATCAATGTTCTTGGAAACTTGGAAGTAATAAAAAGGTCTAGTTAGAGAAGGAATAGGGAATGTAATACTTCCATATTATTCTGTATATAAGGATATAAGAAAAAGGAACTTTCAAAGTTATAGCTAAAATTGATGAAATTAAAGATGGATATGAACTTATTATCACTAAAGATAAAAAAAGATCTATCTCAAATAACAAAATTTATTGATTTAGTTAAAAAGTCATAAGATAGTTATGGAAGGTTCTAGAAATTAGAAGAGGTGTAAATATGAATTTAATAACTTCATATAAAAACAGAATTAGAATTATTAAAAAAATTTCATTGAAGAAGAAGAAGAAAGAAAAGAAACTGAAAAAAAGTGGCTAAGAAATTAGCAGATATATTTACTAAAGGAAACAAAGTTTTAATCTGTGGTAATGGTGGTAGTAACTGTGATGCCATGCATTTCATAGAAGAATTTACAGGAAGATTTAGAAAAGAAAGAAGAGCCTTACCAGCAATTTCTATATCAGATCCATCTCATATAACTTGTGTTGCAAATGATTATGGTTTTGATTATATCTTTTCAAAAAGGTGTTGAAGCCTATGGAAAAAGAAGGAGATATGTTCATAGGAATTTCAACTAGTGGAAATTCTGCCAATGTTATAAAGGCAGTTGAACAAGCTAAAGCACAAGGGCTTGTAACTGTAGCTTTACTTGGAAAAAGATGGAGGAAAGCTTAAAGGTCAATGTGACTATGAATTTATTAAATAGTGCAAGAACACTCGTGACTCTAGCACTCGTAGGGTGTTAGTCATGAGACATGTACTCGTAGAGTATAAATTGCACGAAGATTTTAGTAAGCATATAGGGAAACTTGTATGTAGACACGGAGCAAAACCGTGCAACAAAGAAACTGAATTGCTGGGAACTCTTAAAGCTAGTATAACCACAACATAATACCTAAGTGAGAATACGGTATAAGTGTGATGGTAGCGAAAGTAGAAAAAATATACTAGATGGTGCAAGGTTAAATCCTAAACATTATGATAATAGACAATCAGCAGCTAAGCCTGAAAAGGAAAGTTCAACGACTATCCCTCGTGAGGGGAGTACAATACAAGCGATTGGTATTGGAAGTGGTTTCGCCTAAGGTGTTGAGATACACTATGGATAAGATATAGTCTGTGCTTGTTAGAGATAACAAGAAGTTCAAGATACTAACCCATTAACAAGTTAATGGGAATAAGATTGGGAGAACTGCATAAGTAGTAGCGCACTTATGTGAACGACGCTTCCCACTGTTGTGGGGTTTTAAAAAAACTTTAAAAAAATATTTAAAAAAATAAATAAAAAAACATTACTTTTTAATGGATAAAATGTAGAATATATGGTATAATATCTCTGATGAAAAGGAGGTGATTATATATGTATTTAACATTAAAAACAACAAGTAAAAACATCTTAGTAAAAAAAGAGTTTAGAAATTTAAAATATTTGTGCCATATAGCTAAGAATTTAAAAGAAATCAAGCTATATACAATGTTAGACAACACTATTTTTAAAAATAAAAAAAGTATTTAAGCTATAATGAAAAACTATAAAGATGCTTAAAAAAATAGTGAGAATTACAAGAAAGTTAAATTCTAATATGGCTCAACAAATTTTTAAAAAGAAGTAGATGAAAGTTTTAAATCATTCTTTTGCACTTTTTAAAAACTTGCTAAGAATGGTCAATATAATGGTAAAAATAAAAATTACCTAATTATCTTGATAAAGATGGTTTTACAACTCTTGTTATAGGTTTTGTTAGATTAAAAGATGATATGCTGATAGTTCCTTATTCAAATTCTTTTTAAGAAAAACTCATCAGGAAGTTAAAGTTAAGCTACCATCAGTATTAAAAAGACAAGAAGATAAAAGAAATTAGAATAATACCCAAAACAACATTCTAGGTACTTTGAAATTCAATATACTTATGAAATAGAAGAAATTCAAAGGGAATTAAATAAAGAAAATGTACTAGGAATTGATTTAGGTATAGATAATCTTTGTACTTGTGTTACAAATACTGGAGCTTCATTCATAATAGATGGTAGAAAATTAAAAATCAATAAATCAATACTATAATAAGATAAATGCAAAAATTACAAAGTATAAAAAGATAAGCAAAAAGATTGAGCGCACAACATTAAGACAAAAGAGAATAACTAGAAAGAGAAATAATCGTATAAATGATTATCTTTCAAAAGCAGCAAGAACAATTGTAAATTATTGTCTTAATAATGATATAGGAAAATTAGTTCTAGGATATAATGAAGATTTTCAAAGGAAATCAAATATTGGAAGTATAAATAATCAGAACTTTGTAAATATACCATATGGAAAAATTAAGAGATAAATTAATATATCTATGTAAACTATATGGAATAGAATTTAAACTACAAGAAGAGAGTTATACATCAAAAAGCAAGTTTCTTTGATGGAGATGAAATTCCAATATATGATAAAGAAAAATCTACAAGAATATATATTCAGTGGAAAAAGAATAAAAAGAGGACTATATCAAACAAGCGCAGGTAAACTTATAAATGCAGATTGTAATGGAGCATTAAATATTCTAAGAAAAAAAGTAAAGTTGTGGACTTAAGTGTCCTATACAATAGAGGCGAACTGAACACGCCTAAAAAGAATAAGGGTAGTGTAAAAGCTATCAAACTTCTTAGAAAAATTTTTTTAAAAGATTTTTTTAAAGATTTTGGAACCCGCAACTCTAGCACTCGTAGAGTGTCAGTCGTGGGAGGTTCAGTGTTCCTGGAAAAGACATCAGATAGAGTACAAGAAATTCATATGATGATACTTCATATAATAATTGAAGGTGTTGAAAGAATAATGTTCCCTGAAAAATTATGAGGGAGAATAAAAATAAGAAGAGACTGCTACACATAATAATTCAAAAAGTAAAAAAATAAGTTACGTTACTGAGATAAAAATCAAATAGAATAGCCAGCAAATGCAGGATGTCTGACATGAGTTTCTGATTTGCACATTTTTTGATTTTTATCGTTAAGATTACTCAGTATGCAACTAGCTTTTACTTTTTTTATATGAAATTTTTTTCAATTTCTTCAGCAATTTCTAAGTCAGCAACTTCATCTTGATGATATTCAATATAATCTTTTAGAAGTTGGACTGAAAAAGAAATTAGCCTCTTCTTCATAGATAGAAGTTTTAAAACCAGTGTGTTCCCTAAAAAAATCTTATCTCATCACAATCATGTTCGAGAGCATGAAAAAGCTCATGTCCTATGACAAAAAAAGTTTTTGCAAAGCCCTCAAGCAAAGACTGAACAACTATTAATTTTGAATTCAAAACAACAGTGTATAAACCTTTCATTTCTATATTAGCTGAAACAATTTCAATACCTAAACCCTTACAAATACTTATAGGATTTTTTTGTCCCAAACTCAAAAATATAAATTATCAATCAATTTTAGAATTTCTTTTTTTCTTCTTTCCGTCATTATTTTCATCAGCTCTCTTTTTTTAAGCAATGCACGAATGAAAAAAATTCTTTTAAAGACTTTTTCTAGTTCGTTTTTTTATCTTCTTCTGACACAGGTTTACCATTAAACATAAGTGTCGAAGTAGTCATTGCTATATTTTCGTATTCTCTTATTTCGTCTGCACTCAACTGATACTCTTTAATTAAAAATATCTTTTTCCCTTATCATCTTCATTTTCCATAGGAAGATCATAGCCTCTTAACCAAAGTTCATTCACATTTAAAAACCTCTGCAAATAATTCAATCCTATCTTTTTTTGCTTCATATTCTCCACTTAAATATTGAGAAATAGTAGATTTATTTACATTAGTCAATTCTGATAATTTAGTTGCTTTCATATTTCTAAGTTCCAAAGCAAGTTTTAGTCTATCTGCAAAATTACTCACCAATTTCATATTATACCTCCATTTAAAAATAATAATAACATATAAATTTGTATTTTACAAATATTATTTTTAAATAATTTGTATTTTCTAAAAAAATAATTTGACAAAAGTAAAAAAATAATATTAATATGTTTGTATAATACAAACTATAAAAAAATAAAAAAATTTGTGTTTTTAAAAAAATAAAGGAGGCTTAAAATGAAAAAAATATACATACAAACTTTTTAGCTGAATATATCTTAAAAATTAAGTGGGGAATATGCAAGTGCAAATAGAATACATGATATTTTTAAATATAAGTCTAAGCTATACTTATACTTTAGTAAAAAAATAACAAGGTGAGAAGTCGTGTAAAAATGGAAGAACTGAATACAATATGGAAGATTTTTATAAGAAGTTTAGAGCTTTCATATAATAATAACATTGTAGAAACTCCTTTAACAAAAGAGGAATTCGATGCTAATAACTTTCATAATTGGGAGGCTAAAAAAATGATATTGAGAAATATTTGGAAAGATTACTTTTTAGATGAACTAGGACAGTTTACTTGTATAAAAGACCTGGTAGAACTTTTTAAGGTGAGTAAAACTATGTGGTATGACGCTTTGGAGGAAGGAAAAAGTAATGTATTTTACAATTTCAAGTAGAAAAAAATAATAATAACTCGTTCTCTCTTACCCTTTCTAAGAGAGGCATTATCTATGCAAGACTGAACCTCTCACGACTGACACCCTACGAGTGCTAGAGTCGCAAGGTTCTTAAGTACAATTTAGTTTCTTTTTGAATATCTAGTATTCAAATACTAGCTAATTTCCTTAAGACTTTAATGGACAAACTCTCCGTTGAGAATATTTGCGTCCTGTTGGCTCGGTTCAAAAACCATTTAATTTTTGGCAGTGAATATTTTACGAGGTTACTGCATTTCCTAACCTCAACCTTATATATTCAGTTTCCAAAGTTCTTAAATGTATTATACTCTAAAATTTAGTAAAAATTACAAATTTTAGAGCAACATTTTTTTAATGTTGGTGTTATTCATACCCTATGAGTACATGTCTCACGGCTAACACCCTAACGAGTGCTAGAGCCACGAGTGTTCTAACACATTTAATAAATATGTACAATTATACTAAAAAAACCATTAAAAAAACATTGACAAAAATTATAAAAAAACAGTATAATGAAAGGAATAAAAAAATATGATTTTTTTATACAAAAAGTAAAAGGGGGAACTATGAAAAATAAAATTTATTTTAGCTGCAATGTTAGTACTAGGGATCAGTTTATCTTACTCAGCAGAAGCAACAGATGCAGTAGCTCAAGAGGTAATCAAACGAAGTAAGAAACATTGAAGCAGAGTATCAAGCTTTAATGCAAAAAGGAAGCTGAAAGAAAAGAAGAATTCATTCAAGAAAAAGGCAAATCTTGAAAAATGAAGTAAAAGAATTAAAAAGAAAAAAACAATTAGGAAGGGAAGAACTTTATGCTAAGTTGAAAGAAGATTCAAAAAAATCAGATGGCATAGAGATGAATATAAGAAATTATTAAAAAAAGATTTCGATGAATACTACAACAAATTAGAGCAAAAAAATCGCAGACAAAGAACAACAAATAGTAGAATTAACTAAATTATTAGAAGTTTTAAAACTAACTGGGAGGGAATTATGAAAAAGTTTCTAAAAAAACTATTCTATTTTTTTATGCGCATTATCATCAATAGCTTATGCAGAAGATGATGCAATGGCAATATTAAATAAAAAGAGAGCAGAAATTGAAAAAAAGCAGAAAAAGCAAAGGCAAAATTAGCTAAAGAAGCAGAAGAAAAAGCAAGAAAAGAGGCTGAAGAACAAGCTAAAGCTCAAGTTGCAGAAAGTGTAGAAGTTGTAGAAGCTCCAGTAGCAGCTGTAGTAGCAACAGAAGGACTAAATCCTCAAGATGAACAAGAAGCAATGGACATCTTAGATGGTATGAGAAAGAAAAATAAAGAAAGAAGATGCAGAAACTCTTAAATTACAACAAGAAGCAAAAAGAGTTGGGAATATCAACATCTGAAGCCAGCTCATTAGCAGAAATAGAAGCAATGGTAAAAGCAAAGAAAGCAGAAAAAAAGCTAAACCAAAAGACAGAAGCAGAAAAAAATTAGAAGCAACAAGAAAAGAAGCTCTAGAAAAAAATTAGATTTCTATGAAAGAGTAGTAAGAAGTGTTGCAAGAGAAGAAGCAGAAGTAGCAGGATATTATCAAATAATGGATGAAGATATAAAAAAACAACTGAAGCTATAGAAGAAGCTACTCCAGTAGTAGAACCTGTACAACAATAATAGGGGGAATATAGATGAAAAAAACAAATTAATATTAACAACACTACTAGGATTACTTTTTAGTGGGTTCATTTTGCTTATGCTGAAGAAAGTGACGATGAAGCAAAGAAAAGATTGCTAAAAAGAATATGAAAAAAAGCGCAAAAAGAAAGAGAAAAAAGAAGAGAAAGAGCTGCAGAAGAAGCAGCTAAAAAGACAAGCTGAAGAAGGGGCACAATCAGCTCAAGAAATAGTAAATCAAACTGCAGAAACTGTAGATGGAACAGTTGTAGAAGGTGAAGTAGCAGTAGCGCAAGAAGAGGTAGTAGTTCCTAAAAAAAGCAAGAAAAAAGATATGACTGAATCAGAAAAAAATGGATTTAGAAGTACAAAAGAATTAAGAAGAGAATGCTAGAAATAAATGCAAAAATAGAAAATTACAATAAGACAAATGAAATGCTTGATAATTTAGAAAAAGAATGTTGGGGAACTAGAAAGAAGAGTAACTTATTAATAAAAAAGGAGAATAGGAAAAATATGAAAAAAATTAGCGTTAATATTAGGAGTTTTATCATTAGTAGCATGTACAGATCAAAAAGGTAGTAAACTATAATACAGCAAGATTAGATAATATAGAAGCTTATTTAGCTAAATAATAAAAGCAGTAAAAACCATCAGAAAAATATAGATAAATTAGTTGAAGAAGGAAAAAGTTGAGTATACAGAAGAATACTTATCATTAGAAAAGGAGGCTGACAAATGGAAAAGAGAAAGAGCACAACAATAATAACATTATTACTATTATTAGTATTTTTCTCTACCAGCATTAGCAGTCCAAGGGTTAACAACAACACAAATGCGTGAAAAATACAATAAGAATAAAATGCATTAGAAATAAAGAACATGGATATAACTAATATAGAAGCACCAAAAAGAAATGACAATAGTATTAGATGAAAGAGCACTAAACTTTGATTTTTGATAAATCAGTAGTAAAACCTCAATATTTTTGAAATGTTAAATAATTTAAAAGATTTTATAGAACAAAAATAACTATGAATTAACAATAGAAGGACATACAGACTCTGTAGGAAGCAACCAATATAACATAGGGACTTTCAAGAAGAAGAGCAGAAGCTGTAAAAAGCTAAGTTAATTGAATTTGGATTACCAGAAGATAGAATAGTTGGTATAGAAGCTAAGGGAGAAGAATATCCAGTAGCAACTAATGAAACACCAGAAGGAAGACTACAAAAATAGAAGAGTTGAATTCAGATTAGTTCAAAGATAATGTTTGTATTAGGAGTAATATAAGTATAAGGAGGAGAATTAAAAAAATGGGAAATAATAGCCTAAGTAATACCGAAAAAAAGCTTTACGTTCAATAGCAAAAAAAGATATGAAAATGTAAAATATTCAGTAGGTCTTGCTGTACTTTTTTTAATGAATGGAACAAGTACATTTTTCTGATACAAATGCAGTTCAAGAAATAGATAGACAGAAAGAAGTAGCAAAAAAATAATCAAGCAGGAAAGACTATAGTAAAAAGAAACAAAAAAAGAAAAAGAAGCAAGCGACTCAAAAAAATAAAAAGCTTCTTGGGTAAATATGCAATTTGGTGCTAATGATATGTATAGCAACTATTTTTGCAGTACCTAAAAGCTAAAGTAGAAAAAGACATCAGTTGTAACAAGTGAAAAAAACTGTATTAGTAGCAAGTGCAGATAATACAGCAAGTTTACCTATGTTTGCAAAAACTATTAACAGATATAGAAGAAACTACAGAAAAATAGAACAGAAGTTCTAACAACAATTGCTAAAAAAAGAAGAAACACCTACAATGGAAGAAATAAAGGCAAGTAAAGCAAGAATTAAGAAGTTCAGTAGGAAATCTTCAAGATAAAATAGACACTGCAAGAAGAGAAAAATCAAAAAAAGAAATCAATGGATTAAGATTAGAGTTAATTCAATTGATGGAACAAGGAAATCAAGTAGTAAAAATCACCTTGGTCATCTTGGCAATTTGGAGCTAATTATTTCTATGAAGATTGGGGTGGAGCATACAAAGGAAGAGGAGATAAGAAGAAAAAAATATCCATTTGAAGGAGTATTTAGAAGAAGTACAGATCCTTTTTGAAAGATATATTTCACCAATAAGTTCAAATTATGGGGCAATATCTACATCAACTGATCCTTATTCAGCAACAACTAGTGCAAGAAAAAGGATTAAGATCTTCATATGGAATAGCAAGTACAACACCTGTTTATGAACCTATAGCAACTTTAGAATTAAATGCAGGTATAAGACCAAGAAAAAGTAGATAAACAACCTTTAAATATAGATTTAGGGAATATAAGTGCACCATCTGCACCAAATGTAAGTGTGAATGCTAATACACCTGTGGCAGTGACACCACCAACAGTGACACCACCAACAGTAACATTGAGTATACCAACACCTAATACTAAACCATTTAATGACTTTAGTTTTACAAATGGTAGATATGGAACTTATGATTCAGGTGGATCAACTACATCTACTTTAAATATAATAGAAGGTTCTGGGAGAGTTTATACTTTAGGGGTAAATCCCAATAATCCAAATATAGATCCTAGTAATCTACAAGCTGGAGATTTAAATAATAGAACATATAAAGTTGAAAGTGGAACAGTTTCAGGAGGAGGAGTTGCAGCTGCAATTTTCCGTATAAGTAGCAAAAGAGGTTCTTTAAGATATGAAAATAATGAAGCTAACTGGAATTCTGGTATGTCAGAAGACGTAAATAATCCAGAAGTTAAGGGATTTACTTATGGAGGAACTTCGGCAACAGATAGGGTAAAAATTCTATGTTGCTGGAGATATTAAAGATGATGGAAGTAACTAGACTAGGGAACTAATAATAGAAAAAGGAGCAATAGCTCTACACAGTGTATGGAATGGAACTTACCATGATATAGAAGGATACTTAAAAGGAAGATCAACAATGTTTTCAATTGAAACATGGCACTCTCCTAAATTGGTATTTAAAAAAATATAAAAGTAGATATACAAGGTAATGAAAAATACATTATTTTACATCTATCCTCATAGTTATAATGGATTAGTTAATAATAGTGTAGGAGATTATAATGCTTTTTGCACAAAGAGGAGCCTTTATAGGAGAAGTAAATGCAGATATAAAAATCTCAAAAAGAATGCTATATACTCAGTAATGGGATTATCAGGTGGATTAAATATAACAAGTACAGGTACATATAAACTGGAAGCGTTCTAATAACCTTATTTATTCAGGACTAGGATATTCACCAAGTTTTCAAAACTTTATAGGAAATAATGCTGCACATGGTTTTTGTATCAGATAGATATAAAAACAGGTATGACTCCTGTAATAAATTTAAAAAAACAGCACCTGAATCTTATGGTGATGGAAACGTAATAATGTACTTCAGTGATTTGTTACCAGATAAATGCAGCTGGATATACTGAAACAACTGTTTATGATGGAAATGATAATAATTGGAAAAAAACAAAAATTGGTATTTTCCAAGGAGAAGTAAGGGCTAGTGCTAGAATAGGAGAAAAATTAAATATAGATGGTACAGCTACTCAAACAACAGAAGGAAATAAAATACAACAAGCTGATGGAACTCTAATAGATGGAGATAATAAATATGTAGAAAAATAACGTAGGTATATTAGCTCAATCAGGACAAAGAGGAGCCTTAACAGCTGGAGGAAGAACAATAGTTCCTACTGAAGATTTAGGAGCTGCTGGCTTTGGTTGGGTTGATCAAGATAAGATACATGCTCTATATGTAAATGATATAGATGTAACTTTTGGTAAATACTCTAAAGCTGGATTAATGGTAGTTTCTGAAAGAGGGACTCAAGTGGATGTTGCAGTTACTGATTCAACTAATCCACATCATACAGAGGAAATAAAGAATGGAAGTGGAGTTGCTATAGCAGGTAAAAAAGATGCAGCAACTATTCCAATAAGAACTACTCCTATTTTAGACTATAATAAGGCAAGTACAGACTATACAAATGATAATAAAATCATAAGTTCAGCTGAAGATAGTAGTAATGAAGCAGCTATAGGTACTATAATTGCTTATGCAAAAGGAAGTTGGAAAGATTCTGATACTCGTATGGGGCAAGTGACAGGAGTAGATCCAATGTCATTAGCAACAAGAAACGCATTCGAAGATGCTAAGTCTGAAATAAATTTTGGTGTTCCAGTTGAGATGTCAGCAAAATTTGCTGAAATAGCAGGGATAAAATATAATCCGGTTGCTTATGCTGCTGAAGGTGGAAAGATAACTGCTAAAGATACAAAGGCATATGGATATGGATCAGTTATAGCCTATGCTAAAAATCAACTAGATGGAGCGACTGTAAAAAGCTCTGGAGAAGTAGTAATAGATGGTAATATAGAAGCAGTAGATGCTTGGGCAGCAAGTGATGCAAATACAACTAAAGAGAAGTATAAAAATATTGGTGCTTTTGCAGATGGGCAAGGAACAAAAATAAAAGTAAGTGGAAATGCTAAGATAAATGGTCTAGGAGCCTTTGCTAATGATGGAGGAAGAGTTGTTATCTCTGGTACTAACAGTGTACTTAATTCAGGAGCATCAACAGCCTTAGCAGCTAAATCAGGAGGACACATTACATTTGCAGGAGGAGACATCAATGTAGGAAGTAATGCTAGTGCTAATTCTACTCCTTTCTATGCTGATACAAATGCAAATTCTAAGATTAACTTTACTGGTCCTACAAAGATAAATATGACTAAAGGAACTTTCTTAGTAGGGCAACCATCAGAATACCAATCTGCAGTAGCTACTACAAATGCTGATGGTCAAATTACAGGTGGAACTAAGTATAATGGAATGAGTAATGTAGAGTTAACAGCAAGTGGAGATGCAAAAATTGTTAGAAATAAAGATGTTCCACATACTATAACATGGACTGGTCCAGGAAGCTTAGCAGCAAACGTACAAGCTGATACTCAAATCAGCAAAATAACAGCACCAGCTGCAAATTATTTGGCTTACTATACAAATGGTAACTATATAATAAATGCTGATGCACAACTAGGAAATCCAACAGCAGCAGATAGTTTTGACAATATAAAAATGACAAAGGAACTACTTACAATAAATGCTGGTAAAAAAGTTTACTCTACTACAGGTGTAGGTCTAGGAATGGCTTCATCTGCAGGAGCAACAACTAATGCTGTTTCAGGGTATACTAATAACGGAACTATTGATATAAGTGGAGGAAGTTCAACAAAAGCAGCTGTAAATGTTTCTTATGGAACTATAACTAACAATGGAACAGTAAAGGTTGATAATGGTGTAGGACTATATGGAACAAATGGAAGTAAAATTGAAAATGCAGCTAATGGAATAGTTAATGTAACTAGCTCTGGTTATGGAATAGTAGGAATGGCAACAGGAGCAAGTGCTCAAGCTTATGGTAGAGATAAATTAGCTAGCAGGAAGTGCAGTTGAAATTAAAAAAATGATGGACTAATAAATGTTGCTGGAAATAATGCTATTGGTATCTATGCTGATGACAATAAAGGGGTAGCATTAAATGAAATTACTATAGCTAATAACAATAAGATTACAGTTGCTGGAGATAAGTCAGTTGGTATAGCTTTAAGAGATAGTATAGGTTCAGGAGATGGTGGAGTAATTACATTAACTGGAACAGGTTCATCAGATATAGTTACAGGAACAAATGGAACAGGAATTTATGCTGAAAAACTCACAAGTTAATTTAAATACTAACTATGGAATAGAAACTAAAGATGGTGGAGTAGGAATTTATCTAAAAAATTCGATCCTTCCAACAAATACAACTTTTGAATATAAATATTCAGGAAGCACAAGTGGAAGAGGAATTGGTATAGTATTTGATAAGCTAAATGCTACTAATAACACTAATTTAAGTCTTGTAAATAGTACTGCAACTACAGGTGGTATGGTAGGAATCTTTGCAAATGGTGGAGGAACTTTTATAAATAATGGAACAATAACAGGTTCATCTGCAGCAAAAAGAATTTGGAATTATAGGTGAAAAATACAGATATAGACAATAGAGCAGCAATAACATTTGGACATGCTACTAATATAGCAAATCCCTAACATAGCTCTATATACTAAAACTAATAATCTAATCACTAATAGTTCAAACCTAACACTTGGAGATAACTCAATTGGTATCTATGGATATGCAGTAAATAACAGTGGAGATATTACTGTTGGAGATAAAGGTTCAGCAATTTATACTCAAGGTGGAAATGTAAATATTACATCTGGAACAATAAATGTTGGAAAAAAATGAAGCAGTTGGAATCTACTCAGCAGGAAACTCACAAGTTATAACAAATAATGCTACTGCAATGAATATAGATGAAGGTTCTTTTGGTTTTGCAAACGTAGGAACAGGAAATACTATAAATTCTAATGTTGCTAATGTAAACTTAAAAAGATAATTCAATATATATTTATTCAAAAAAATAATGGTACTGTAAATAATGCTACAAATTTAACTGCAACAGGTACAGTTGGAAATAACTATGGAATCTATTCAGCAGGACAAGTAACTAATACAGGAAATATGAACTTTACAAGTGGAAAAGGGAATGTAGGTATCTATAGTATAAATGGAGGAAGAGCAGTAAATAATGCAACTATTTCAGTTGGAGCATCAGATTCTAGTAATTCAGTTTATTCTATAGGTATGGCAGCAGGATATGTTGGAGATGCTACTACACCAGCTTATACAGGAAATATAGTAAATGAAGGAACTATCAATGTAACTGGAAAAGATAGTATTGGAATGTATGGAGTTGGATCAGCTACAACTGTATATAATGGAACTTCAACAGGTTCAACTGCGACAATAAATCTTTCTAGCAGATGGTGCTATGGGAGTATATCTAGATGAAGGTGCTAAAGGATTTAACTATGGAACAATACAAACAGTTGGAACTCCAAAGAAAGCTGTGGGAGTAGTTGTTAGAAAAGGAGCAGAATTTACTAATGAAGGAACTATCAATATAAACTCAGTTGGAGGCTATGCTTTTGTAAAAATAGCAGGAGGAATAATTAGAAACTATGGAACTTTCAATGTAACTGGAGGAGCTACTAAAGAGCATATTCCTGGAATGTCTGATACAGGTAAAAAAAGTAGGAGGAGTGTCAATCGAAGCTAAACCTGGTGTATTGACAGCTACTATAAAAAGATCCAGCTGGAAATATAGTTACACCTACATTAGTAACTGTAGAACAAGAAAAATAAAAGTAAATACTCCAGTATCACAAATTGGAATGTATATAGATACTTTAAGGGCAACTAATCCAATAGGAGGCTTATCTTCAATAGGAGTTACTAAAAGCAGATTTAATTATAGGTAGTGAAGCAAGTCAAAAGACAACAAGTAAATATATACAAGTGGATAAAAACTTAATAGCTCCATACAACAGAGCTATCTTGAGTAATCCACAAATATCAGATTGGAATATTTATTCAGGTTCATTAACTTGGATGTCTACTGCAACAATAGATGTTAACACAGGAACAATAAATAATATCTATTTAGCAAAAAAATACCATATACAACTTTTGCAGGGAATAAAGCTACACCAGTTGATAAGAAAGATACATATAACTTCTTAGATGGATTAGAACAAAGATATGGAAAAAGAAGCTCTAGGAACTAGAGAAAAATAGAGTATTCCAAAAAAATTAAATTCTATAGGAAATAATGAAGAAATTCTATTCTATCAAGCAACAGATGAAATGATGGGACACCAATATGCTAATGTTCAACAAAGAGTAGTAGCAACTGGAGATATCTTAGATAAAGAATTTAATTATTTAAGAAATGAATGGTCTAATCCAAGTAAAGATGCCAATAAGATAAAAAAACATTTGGAGCTAAAGGTGAGTATAAAAACAAATACAGCAGGAGTAATCGACTATAAGAATAATGCTTATGGAGTGGCTTATGTACATGAAGATGAAACTGTAAGACTTGGGGAATCAACAGGTTGGTATGCAGGTATAGTTCATAATACATTTAGATTTAAAGATATTGGAAATTCTAAGGAAGAAATGTTACAAGGAAAAACTTGGATTATTTAAGTCAGTACCATTTGACTATAATAACAGTTTAAATTGGACAATATCAGGAGATATATTTGCAGGATACAACAAGATGAATAGAAAATTCTTAGTAGTGGATGAAGTGTTTAGTGCAAAAAGGAAGATACCATACTTACGGTCTAGGGTTTAAAGAATGAAATATCAAAAAAATTTAGATTGAGTGAATCATTTACATTAAAAACCATATGTAGCTCTAGGTTTAGAATATGGAAGAGTATCTAAGATAAAAAGAAAAAAATCAGGAGAAATTAAACTAGATGTTAAATCAAATGATTATTTCTCAGTAAGACCAGAAATTGGAGCTGAATTAGGATTTCAAAACATTATTTCGATAGAAAGACAATAAAAAGTAGGAGTATCAGTAGCTTACGAAAATGAACTTGGAAGAGTAGCTAATGGTAAAAAAATAAGGCTAGGGTAGCTGGAACAAATGCTGATTACTTCAATATCAGAGGAGAAAAAGAAAGATAGAAGAGGAAATGTTAAGACAGATCTTAATATTGGAGTAGATAACCAAAGAGTAGGAGTAACAGCAAATATAGGTTATGACACTAAAGGACATAATGTAAGAGCAGGAGTAGGATTTAGAGTAATATTCTAAAATGTTTACAATATAACTAATAATAATTAAGAGAATTTTTTTGAGAATTAAAAAAACTTAAAAAAATTCTCTTTTTGATTAAAATATTTTTTTCTTAAAAAGAATTTTTAGAGAACTTAAAAATATAAAAAAAGACTTTATAATAATACGAATAGTATGTAGCATTATTGTGGAAAAACCATTTATAATATTGACAAAAGTGCATAAAAAAAGTATACTAAAGTAATAAAAAAACTTTATTATTTTATACGAAAAAGTTTGAAAGGGGGAATTATGAAAATCAAATTTATTTTTAGGTGCAATGTTAGTGGTAGGAGCAGTTTCTTATTCAGCAGAAGCTAACAGATACAGTAGCTCAAGAGGTAATCAAATGAAGTAAGAAACATAGAAGCAGAGTATCAAGCTTTAATGCAAAAAGAAGCTGAAAGAAAAAGAAGAATTCATTCAAGAAAAAGGCAAATCTTGAAAATGAAGTAAAAAGAATTAAAAAGAAAAAAACAATTAGGTAGAGAAGAACTTTATGCAAAAACTAAAAGAAGATTCAAAAAAATCAGATGGCACAGAGATGAATATAAGAAATTATTAAAAAAAGATTCGATGAATACTACAACAAGTTAGAACAAAAAAATTGCAGACAAAGAACAACAAATTGTAGAATTAACAAAAATTATTAGAAGTTTTAAATTAATAGGAGGGGAAATAATGAAGAAGTTTCTAAAAAAACAATTTTATTTCTATGTGCATTGTCATCAATAGCTTACGCAGAAGATGATGCTATGTCAATATTAGACAAAAAGAGAACAGAAATTGAAAAAGCAGAAAAAAGCAAAAAGCAAAATTAGCAAAAAGAAGCTGAAGAAAAAGCAAGAAAAGAGGCTGAAGAACAAGCAAAAATTAGCAGAGCAAGCTGCAAAAGAAGCTGAAGCACAAGCTAAGGCTCAAGTTGCAGAAAGTGTAGAAGTTGTAGAAGCTCCAGTAGCAGCTGTAGTAGCAACAGAAGGACTAAATCCTCAAGATGAACAAGAAGCAATGGAAATCTTAGATGGAATGAGAAAGAAAAATAAAGAAAGAAGATGCAGAAACTCTTAAACTTCAACAAGAAGCAAAAGAATTAGGAATATCTACATCTGAAGCAAGCTCATTAGCAGAAATAGAAGCAATGGTAAAAAGCAAAGAAAGCAGAAAAAGCTAAACCAAAAAAACAGAAGCAGAAAAAAAATTAGAAGCAACAAGAAAAGAAGCTCTAGAAAAAAATTAGATTTCTATGAAAGAGTAGTAAGAAGTGTTGCAAGAGAAGAAGCAGAAGTGGCAGGATACTATCAAATAATGGATGAAGATATAAAAACAACTGAAGCTATAGAAGAAGCTACTCCAGTAGTAGAACCTGTACAACAATAATAGGGGGAATATAGATGAAAAAAATAAATTAATGTTAACAGCACTACTAGGATTACTTTTAGTGGGTTCATTTTCTTATGCTGAAGAAAGTGACGATGAAGCAAAGAAAAGATTACTAAAAAGAATATGAAAAAAGCACAAAAAGAAAGAGAAAAAGAAGCAGAAAGAGCTGCAGAAGAAGCTAGCTAAAAAGACAAGCTGAAGAAGGGGCACAATCAGCTCAAGAAATAGTAAATCAAACTACAGAAACTGTAGATGGAACAGTTGTAGAAGGTGAAGTAGCAGTAGCGCAAGAAGAGGTAGTAGTTCCTAAAAAAAGCAAGAAAAAAATATGACTGAATCAGAAAAAAATGGATTTAGAAGTACAAAAGAATTAAGAAGAGAATGCTAGAAATAAATGCAAAAAAATAGAAAATTACAATAAGACAAATGAAATGCTTGATAATTTAGAAAAGAATGTTGGGGAACTAGAAAAAAAGAGTAACTTATTAATAAAAAAAGGAGAATAGGAAAAATATGAAAAAAATTAGCGTTAATATTAGGAGTTTTATCATTAGTAGCATGTACAGATCAAAAGGTAGTAAACTATAATACAGCAAGATTAGATAATATAGAAGCTTATTTAGCTAATAATAAAGCAGTAAAAACCATCAGAAAATATAGATAAATTAGTTGAAGAAGGAAAAGTTGAGTATACAGAAGAATACTTATCATTAGAAAAGGAGGCTGACAAATGGAAAAGAGAAAGAGCACAACAATAATAACATTATTACTATTATTAGTATTTTCTCTACCAGCATTAGCAGTCCAAGGGTTAACAACAACACAAATGCGTGAAAATACAATAAGAATAAATGCATTAGAAATAAAGAACATGGATATAACTAATATAGAAGCACCAAAAGAAATGACAATAGTATTAGATGAAAGAGCACTAAACTTTGATTTTGATAAATCAGTAGTAAAAACCTCAATATTTTGAAATGTTAAATAATTTAAAAAGATTTTATAGAACAAAAATAACTATGAATTAACAATAGAAGGACATACAGACTCTGTAGGAAGCAACCAATATAACATAGGGCTTTCAAGAAGAAGAGCAGAAGCTGTAAAAGCTAAGTTAATTGAATTTGGATTACCAGAAGATAGAATAGTTGGTATAGAAGCTAAGGGAGAAGAATATCCAGTAGCAACTAATGAAACACCAGAAGGAAGACTGCAAAAACAGGAGAGTTGAATTCAGATTAGTTCAAAGATAATACTTGTATTAGGAGTAATATAAGTATAAGGAGGGAGAAATATATGGGGAACAATAGCTTAAGTAACACTGAAAAAAATTTACGTTCAATAGCAAAAAGATATGAAAATGTAAAATATTCAGTTGGTCTTGCAGTGCTTTTTTTAATGAATGGAGCAAGTGCATTTTCTGATACAAATACAATTCAAGCACCAGAAAAAAACAAAAAAAGATATTGTGACTGATGGTCAAGTAGCAAAGAAAGTGGTTAAAGAAACAAAGAAAGCAACACAGGCAACACCAAAATTAAAAGCCTCTTGGACAAGTATGCAATTTGGTGTTAATGACATGTATAGTAATTTTTTTACTACACCTAAAACTAAAGTTGAAAAAAATTCAGTTGTAAAAAAAGTGAAAAAAACTGTTTTTAGTGGCTAGTGCAGATAATAGTGCAAGTTTACCTATGTTTGCAAAAACTTATGTCAGATATAGAAGAAACAGCAGAAGTTAAAACAGCAGCTCCAACAATGGAAGAAATAAAAAGCAAGTAAAAAAAGAACTAAGAAATTCTGTAGGAAGCTTGCAAGATAAAAATAGATACAGCAAGAAGAGAAAAATAGTAAAGAAATAAATGGATTGAGATTAGAATTAATTCAACTTATGGAACAAGGAAATCAAGTAGTTAAATCACCTTGGTCATCTTGGCAATTTGGAGCAAATTACTTCTATGACAATTGGGGATCTTCATACAAAGGAAGAGGAGATAAGTCTAAAAAAATATCCATTTGAAGGTATATTAACAAGAGATACAAATGAATTTAATAGATATGTTGCTGAAAAATAGTCCTATGTTTGCATATTTAACTAAAGGTAATGATGCAAAATCAGCTTCTACAAGTTTAAGAGGAAATATAAATGGTTATGGATTGGCAAGTAACACAACAGTACCTGAAAATCCAGTATCATTTACAGTTACTGCAAGTATTAAACCTCGTATAGTAACTAAAGGAGCTATTAATGTAACTCCACCTGAAGAAATATCACCTACATTGCCAAAGGCGATAGACTTTAAAACCGGTAACACCTAAAAATAGTAGTTCCTTCACCAGACCCAATTACAGTAAATGTTCCTGTCCCACCAGGGAACAGGGAAATGGAGATGGAACTTGGATAACGAAAAAAATGGTTCAGTTGGAGCATTTCACCAAGTAAATGTTGATGGTGGAAAAAAATAGATGTCAATGTAAATAATACTACTTTTGATGTGTCAGTTGCTAATTCTAAATTAATAGGAGAAAGTGGCTCAACACATAGTAAAACTTACTACACAACTTTAAATAATCCAACAGCAACAACTAGTGTTACTGGGAATACTACTGGACCAGCAGTTCCATTAACATTTTCTTTAACAGGTAAATACATCACCCTATGCTGTGATGAAACTTGTTGGAGGTCAAGAAATAAATATAGATAATGTTGAAATAAATTTTTGCTGGAACAGGACCAACAAATTATAGAAAAATGGCTATTTCATACAGATGGACATAATAGATTATGGAGAATCAACATGGGTCTTAAACGAAAGGAACAAAAGTAGCAGTAAATGGTTCAAATTTAGTAATGTATACTGCTCAATATCATAGTGGAACAGGTCAAAAATGCCAATATTGGTTTTTGTTAATAAAGGAACTATAACAACAGCAGGATCTAAAAATTATCTTTGGATGACCATGGATGATGGTGGAAATAGTAATAGAAGTATGTATTTTTGACAACCAAGGAAAAAAATAAAGTTTAGGGTGGAACAGAAGATGTGTTTTGCTCTGTTGAAATGCTGAAAACCAAGCTGATGGAGGATTTACATTTTTAAATACAGGAACATTAGAATTAACAGGAGCAAGTCAAAAAGGGTTAACATTTGGAAGAGAGTATCCAGCTGCTGAAATAATATTAACTAAAAGCAATGAAATTAAGCGGAACAAAAATCTGCTGGAATTTATTTTTAATCACTATGTAGATTTAATCGGAGGAAAAAAACTCGTTTAGCAAGTACTGCTAACAATATTGTTACTACATTACCTACAACAACAAGAGAATCTGTTCTTAAAATGGATTTATCTGGAAGTGAAAACACTGGATTATATTTTTAATTCAAATGATAATACAAATACATTTGCTGTTAATAATTATGAACTTAAATCAGATAATGGAACAAAGAATGTTCTTGTGTATCTTCAAGATGGAAAAAGTTAATTTAGCTGCACCAGTAGCTAATAGTAAAAGCTAATACTATTACTATGCAAGGTGGAAAAAGAAAATGTAGGAATTTATACTGTTACTACTGATGATAAATTAACAACTGCTGCAAAAATAGATATTGATAACTCAGATAATTCGATAGGTTTATTTGCTAAATCTTCTGCAGATGTTACAAATACTGGAGAAATATCTGCTACAGGAAAATCAGTTAAGGCTATAATAGCTAATGGTTCAAAAGTTGATAGTACTGGAAAAATTACTGTAAATGGAACAGCCTTAAGTGCTACAGATGGATCAGTTGGTTTAGCTTCAATGGATGGTGGAAAGTTAACACAATCTGGAAATACAGATATTACAGTAGAAGGTTCAGCTTCTATAGGTCTTTATGCAGATGGAAAATATGGTATACCAGCAGCAACAGCAACAACATTAAAAGTGACTGGTGGAACTGTTACTGCAAAAGATGGAGCTTTTAATACTTATGCAGCAAATAGTGGAACTATTACTCTAGATGGTGTTACATTAAATACTGAACCAAAATCATTGGCATTCTATACAACTGATGGTGGAAAGATTAATTTTACAGGAGCTCAAACTGTTGCAAATATTAAAGGTGGAGCAGATGCTAACTCAAGAGGAACAGCTTTCCTATATAAAGGAGCAGGAGCTACATATACTCCATTTACTCCAACTGCTGTAGGACAATGGGCAAAAGATAACTTTAAAGATGCTATAGGGAAACTCTACACTAAATAAATTAACTCTTAATATGGAACAAGGTTCAAGACTATTTATAGCTCAAAATGTTGCTATGGATTTAACTGGAACAGCACCAGGTGGGATAGCAACTGCATTAGGAGCAAATATAACTGGCTCAACTGACTATAAAACATTTATGCTATATTTAAGCAAATTATCATTGGATAATGATATTAATCTAGATGATCCTACAGATGCATATAATAAACTTGAAATTTCTAACTCAACAATAGAAAAATCAAAAATAGTAAAAACTATTACAGGGACATCTGCAGGTCAGGTTGCAATAGCTCAAGAAAATGATACAACTCTTGATAGAGATAAAGTTAAATTAGTTAATAGTGGAACTATTAATTTATCAGGAGCAAATTCAACAGCTATATATGGTAAGTTTGCAGAAATAAACAAAATGACACAACAGGAACTATAAGTGTTGGATGACGGTTCAGCAGCCCTATATGGAACTACTGATTCTAAAAATAGAAAAATAAAGGAACTATAAACTTAGGATCAAATTCAGTAGGAATATTCTCTAAAGGAGATACTGCAGCTGGATATACAGTAGGAGCAAATACATATAAAGGTTCAGTTGTTAACTCAGGAACTATAACAAGTACTGGAAAAGCAATTGGAATAACATATAATGGAGATGGTTCAGGAGCAACAGATACTAGAGTAACAAATGATACTGCAGGGTAAAAATTAATTTAGCTGGAGAAGGTTCAGTTGGTATCTATGGTTTAGGATCTAACTACCATATATTAAATAAAGGTGAAATCACATTAGGAGATTCATCTAATATATCTACAAATCCAAATGTAGGAATATATACAGCAGTTGAAAGTATATCAATTAAAAATGATGCAGGTGCTAAGATTACAACTGGTAAAGAATCAGTTGGAGCCTATGGTTATGATATAGAAAATGCTGGAGATATAACAGTTGGAGATAATGGAGTAGGTATTTATTCTAAGAGAAAATCTACAGGACCATCAACAGTTACAAGTACAGGAAATATAACAGTTGGAAATAATAATTCAACTGGCATATTCTTAGAAAATGGTGGAAACTTAAATCTAACAGCAGGAAACTTAAATGTTGGAGATAACTCTTATGGAGTGGTTGCAATAGGAAATGATTCATTTAACTATAATAACAATGCAGCAGTAAATGTAAGTTTAGGAGAAGGATCAACATATTTCTATTCTAGTAACCCTACAACTAACTTTACTAATAATATTGCACTTAATACTACTAATAAGAGAGTATACGGAATTTCAACAGCAGGAACTGTAACAAATGCAGCTAACTTCACATTGGGTGATGAAAGTGTTGGAATATTATATACTGGAACAGGAACTGCAAGAAATACTGCAAATATAACAGTAGGAAATTCTGATGTAGATAATCAAAAATTATGCTATAGGTATGGCTACTAAAGACAGGAACTGTTGAAAAACGTTGCAGGAGGTACAATAACAGTAGGAAGTTCAGGTATAGGATTATTTGCTGATGGAGCTAATGCAAAAGCAATAAATAATGGAACAATCAATCTTAATGGACCTGGAGCTATGGGTATGTACTTAGATAACAAAGCAGAAGGGACAAATAATGGAACAATACAAGTAAATGGTTCTCAAGAAGGAGCAATAGGAGTAGTAGTTCAAAAATAGAGCAAAAGTTAATAAATAATGGAACTATCGCAATTGATGGTAAAGATGCATATGCATTCTTTAAAAGCAAAGGGTGGAATTATTGAAAATCACGGAACAATTAATCTAAGTGGAGGAGCAAAAAACCAGTATGATCCTACATCAAAACCAACTTCTAAAAAAACAGGAAGTGTAAAAATAAATGCACCTGCTGGAGCAACACCAGCTACAACATCAATTACAGTAGCAGGAGTTCCTCAAACAATTGAGCAAGTATTAATAAATACTCCTCAAGGTAAAAACAGGACCAGCTCCTACATCATTAGGAATATATGTTGATACATTAGGTGGAACTAATCCAATTACAGGAAATTTAGGATTAGTAACAACTGAAGCAGATTTAATATTAGGTAATGAAGCTGCAAAAACAACTACAAGTAAGAATATTATAGTAAGTGGTTCAGTACTAGATCCATATAATGCAATGATGGCAGCAAACCCAGGAGTAACTTGGAGTGCATATGCAGGAGCATTAACTTGGACAGCTACACCTCTATATGCTAATGGAGAATTAGGAAGTGTTGTTTTAGCTAAGATACCATATACAGAATTTGCTGGAAATGAGCCAACACCAGTTGCAGTGACAGACACATATAACTTCTTAGATGGATTAGAACAAAGATATGGTGTAGATCCTGTTGGAAGTAGAGAAAAAAAGCAGTATTTCGATAAATTAAATGAAATTGGAAAGAATGAAAAAGCTTTTATTCTATCAAGCAACAGATGAAATGATGGGACACCAATATGCTAATGTACAACAAAGAATTTATGAAACAGGAAATATCTTAAACAGAGAATTCTCTTATTTAAGAAATGCATGGTCTAACCCAACAAAAGATGCTAATAAAAGTTAAAAGTTTTTGGAACAAATGGAGAATATAAAACTGATACTGCTGGTATTATAGATTACAAATACAATGCTCAAGGAGTTGCATATGTTCATGAAGATGAAAGTGTAAAACTTGGGAGAAACAGTAGGTTGGTATGCAGGTTTAGTCCATAATAGATATAAATTTGAAAGATATAGGAAGATCAAAAAGAAGAAATGTTACAAGGAAAAGTTGGAATGTTTAAATCAGTTCCATTCGATGATAACAATAGCTTGAATTGGACAATATCTGGAGATATATTTGTAGGATATAACAAAATGCATAGAAGATTCTTAGTTGTAAGCTGAAATATTTAATGCTAAATCTAGATACTATTCTTATGGACTTGGAGTAAAAGAATGAAATTAAGTAAAGAATTTAGATTATCAGAAGGGTTTGCATTAAAACCTTATGGAGCATTAAGATTAGAATATGGAAGAATGTCTAAGATAAGAGAAAAGATCAGGAGAAGTAAAAACTAGAAGTTAAATCAAATGATTATATTTCTATAAAACCTGAAATTGGAGCAGAATTATCTTATAGAGCTTTCTTTGGACCTAAGTCATTAAAAAGCAGCAGTAACTGTAGCTTATGAAAATGAATTAGGAGTATTAGCAAATCCTAAAAAAATAAAGCTAGAGTAGCAGGAACATCTGCTGATTGGTTCAATATCAGAGGTGAAAAAGAAGATAGAAGAGGAAATGTTAAAACAGATCTTAATATCGGATGTAGATAACCAAAGAATTGGAGTAACAGCTAATGTTGGTTACGATACAAAAGGAAAGCAATATTAGAGGTGGACTTGGACTTAGAGTTATATTCTAATA
>BNJT01001064.1_pt1 | contig 118855 bp, 143 predicted proteins | sample 8540491 | NCBI WGS metagenome assembly BNJT01 (sample SAMD00202455, study PRJDB9452) | human saliva metagenome | host: Homo sapiens | reverse complement strand
CCTCTTGGCTAGTGGCTATACGAAAATCATAAAAAAGCCTTCAATCTCTCATCCAATTTCGGTGAGAGGTTTTATAATTTAGTGATGGGCAATATATAGAAGGGACTAGTAAGCATTATATTTCGACTTTCATAAGTTTTGTGTTATGCTAAAACTAATATCATGGAAGGGTTTTCTGAAAATGCATTTAGCTGATTTAATGGAAAAAAGTGAGGGTGGGCAGTTTTTAATCCTGTCCCATCTGCAGCAACATTCCCCAAGCAGTCTGTCAGAAGTGATGGCGGAGACGGATTTTTCCAAAGCAACCTTGAACAAATATCTCGCACTGATCAATGACAAGGCCAAAGAGAATCAGCTGGCCCTTTCCATTGAACTAGAAGATGAAAATCTTCGCCTTCTTGTGGGTTCGGATACCAAGGGGCGTGACATTCGACGGGCTTTTTTGGACAATTCGATCAAGTACCAACTATTGATTTATTTGCTTTATCAGGGCCAGTTTCAAGCCCAGCAACTAGCTCAGGAACTCTTGATTAGTGAAGCCACACTAGGGCGTCATATTTCTGGCTTGAATAAATTATTAACTGAGTTCTCTATTTCAATTCAAAATGGGCGCCTCAAGGGACCTGAACATAAAATTCGTTATTTTTATTTTGGCTTGCTACGAAAGGTTTGGGCTAGTGCAGACTGGAAACAAGAACTTGCCAAGAAAGAAAGGCAAACCGAAATTGAAACCCTAGAAGAGCTCTGTGGTGCCCAGTTGTCTCAAGGACAACGCTTGGATTTTGTTCTATGGTCCCACATTAGCCAGCAACGACTTAAGATCAATGCCTGTCAGTTTCAAGAAATTGAACAGAAGATGAAGGGCTATACGGACAACATTTTTTACCAACGCTTATTTCGTCGGGTAAACCAGCTCTTTTCTGGGAAACACATCGCTCTTAGCCATGAAGATGGAGAGATGTTAGTCCTCTTTGCTTTCCTTGTCACCCATCGGATCCTCCCGCTTCATACTATGGAGTACATCTTAGGCTTTGGGGGAGAGATTGGTAATTTGACAACGCAACTCATTCAAGAGATGAAAACGCAGAAGTTATTAGGGGATTATATCGAAGGCCCTGTGACCTATGAATTAAGCCAAATTTGTGGACAGGTATATCTTTTTACAGGCTACCTTCTTCAAGACAAGTATAAGTACCAACTTGAAAGCCACAATCCTTATGTCTTTAGTAGTCATGATTATAGAGAAGTAGCAGACACTATCTTTAGCAAACTTCCAATCTTTTGCCAAGGGACAGCACTGGATAAAAAAATAAAGTGGGAGTGGCTCCAGTTAATGGATTATATCGCAGAAAATAGTGGGAGACAAATTAAGATCGGCTTAGACTTAACAGTGGGCTATTTAGGCTATACACGGATGACAGAAGTCCTCAAGCGCTACTTAGAGTACAATCGTTTTATTACCATTGAAGCCTTTGATCCAGCTTCAGATTACGATTTGATCGTGACCAACAATCCGATTAGCCTTACCCAGCGGATTCCTGTCTATTATTTAAAATATGATTTAGATATGATCGATCTAGCCAATATTCGCCAGATGATCTACCAAGAAGAAGGTTAATAAAGCTATTCAATGCTTAATGAGACTTTTACGATATTATTGAGCTGAATTAGTAGTAATTAAAAATTTGAGGTTAGGCAGAACAAATTCTAAACGAATTGTTCTGCCTGGCTTTTTTATTAGATTTTTCTAAAAATTTCATTTTTTCTAAGTCTTAGAAATCCTTATGAAATAAGGGTTCTGAACCCATCTACTCAAATTTTTTAAAATTCTTAAAAAAATTGATGATCATGAAAGCGGTTTATTTTGTATACTAGAAAATGTAAGGAGTACGTCTCCTAAAGAATATTTCTTTTTCCCAGGAGGACAGTTCATGTCACAAGAAAAATACATTATGGCAATTGACCAAGGAACAACAAGTTCAAGAGCCATCATTTTCAATAAAAAAGGAGAAAAAGTAAGCTCTAGCCAAAAAGAGTTCACGCAAATTTTCCCTCAAGCTGGTTGGGTTGAACACAATCCAAATGAAATCTGGAACTCTGTTCAGTCTGTTATCGCTGGTGCCTTTATCGAGAGTGGCATCAAACCAGGACAAATCGAAGCTATCGGAATTACCAACCAACGGGAAACAACCGTTGTTTGGGATAAGAATACTGGACTTCCAATCTACAATGCCATTGTCTGGCAGTCTCGCCAAACTGCTCCTTTAGCTGAACAGCTTAAGAGCCAAGGGTATGTCGAAAAATTCCACCAAAAAACAGGTTTGGTCATTGATGCCTACTTCTCAGCAACTAAGATTCGCTGGATCTTGGATCATGTAGAAGGAGCACAAGAACGGGCTGAAAAAGGAGAATTGCTCTTTGGAACCATCGATACTTGGTTGGTTTGGAAGTTGACAGATGGAGCGGCTCACGTAACTGACTATTCAAACGCTGCTCGTACCATGCTCTATAATATCAAAGACCTAAAATGGGATGATGAGATTTTGGAAATTCTTAATATTCCGAAGGCTATGCTTCCAGAAGTTCGTTCTAACTCTGAAATCTATGGGAAAACAGCTCCTTTCCATTTCTACGGAGGAGAAGTGCCTATCTCTGGTATGGCAGGTGACCAACAAGCAGCCCTCTTTGGACAGTTGGCCTTCGAACCAGGTATGGTCAAAAACACTTATGGTACTGGCTCTTTCATCATCATGAATACCGGTGAAGAGATGCAGTTATCTGAAAACAACTTGTTGACTACCATTGGATATGGAATCAATGGTAAAGTCTACTACGCTTTGGAAGGATCTATCTTTATCGCTGGTAGTGCCATTCAATGGCTTCGTGATGGTCTACGCATGGTGGAAAGCTCACCTGAATCTGAACAATATGCACGTGATTCTCACAACAACGATGAAGTTTATGTGGTACCGGCCTTCACAGGTCTAGGAGCACCATACTGGAATCAAAATGCTCGTGGTTCTGTCTTTGGCTTGACTCGTGGAACAACCAAAGAAGACTTTATTAAGGCGACTCTTCAATCCATTGCTTACCAAGTACGGGATATCATTGATACTATGCAGGTTGATGCTAAGACGGCTATTCAAGTCCTTAAAGTGGACGGTGGAGCAGCTATGAATAACTTCTTGATGCAGTTCCAAGCGGATATTCTTGGTATTGATATTGCTCGTGCTAAAAACTTGGAAACAACAGCTTTGGGGGCAGCCTTCCTTGCAGGTCTATCAGTCGGCTACTGGAAAGACCTAGATGAATTGAAAGAACTCAATGCAACTGGTGAACTATTCGAGCCTTCTATGAACGAATCTCGTAAAGAACAACTCTACAAGGGATGGAAGAAAGCTGTTAAAGCAACCCAAGTCTTTGCAGAAACAGAAGACTAGTCAAGACTCCAGTAGGATAGAAAGTGAAGAATTATGGAATTTTCAAAGAAAACACGTGAATTATCGATTAAGAAAATGCAAGAACGCACCCTGGATCTTTTGATCATCGGGGGTGGGATCACAGGGGCTGGTGTAGCCTTGCAGGCAGCAGCCAGTGGTCTTGAAACAGGTTTGATCGAAATGCAGGACTTTGCGGAAGGAACCTCCAGTCGTTCTACAAAATTAGTCCACGGTGGACTTCGTTACCTCAAACAATTTGACGTAGAAGTGGTATCAGATACGGTTTCAGAACGTGCAGTGGTGCAACAAATTGCTCCTCATATTCCAAAACCAGACCCAATGCTCTTACCTGTCTATGATGAAGCTGGGGCAACTTTCAGCCTCTTCCGTCTCAAGGTAGCCATGGACCTCTATGACCTCTTGGCAGGTGTCAGCAATACACCAGCTGCCAACAAGGTTTTGACCAAGGAAGAAGTGTTGGCTCGGGAGCCTGAGTTGAAACAAGAAGGTCTTGTCGGTGGTGGGGTTTACCTAGACTTCCGAAACAATGATGCTCGTTTGGTGATTGAAAATATCAAACGTGCCAACCAAGATGGGGCCCTCATTGCCAATCACGTAAAAGCAGAAGGATTCCTCTTTGATGAATCTGGTAAGATCACAGGTGTAGTGGCGCGTGATCTCTTGACAGATGAGGTCTTTGAAATCAAGGCTCGTTTGGTGATTAATACAACTGGTCCTTGGAGCGATAAAGTGCGTAATCTCTCAAATAATGGAGAGCAGCATTCACAAATGCGTCCAACCAAGGGTGTTCATTTGGTCGTAGACTCAAGCAAGATCAAGGTTTCTCAACCTGTATACTTCGACACTGGTCTTGGAGACGGTCGGATGGTCTTCGTCTTGCCACGGGAGAACAAAACTTACTTTGGAACAACGGATACAGACTACACTGGGGACTTAGAGCATCCAAAAGTAACCCAAGAAGATGTCGACTACTTGTTAGGTATCGTAAATAACCGATTCCCAGAAGCTCACATCACCATAGATGACATCGAAAGTAGCTGGGCTGGTCTCCGTCCTTTGATCTCAGGAAATAGTGCTTCTGACTACAATGGTGGTAACAACGGAACCATCAGTGATGAAAGCTTTAATACTTTGATTACAACAGTTGAAGGCTATCTTTCTAAAGAAAAATCTCGTGAAGATGTTGAATCAGCAATCAGCCACTTGGAAGGTAGCACTTCTGAAAAACACTTGGATCCATCTGCTGTCTCACGTGGATCAAGCCTCGATCGCGATGACAATGGTCTTTTGACCCTTGCTGGTGGGAAGATTACAGACTACCGTAAGATGGCTGAAGGGGCTATGGAGCGTGTCTTGAACATTCTTAAGGAAGAGTTCGACCGTCAGTTTAAGTTAATCAACTCTAAGACCTATCCAGTATCAGGTGGAGAAATTAACCCAACGAACGTGGATTCTGAAATCGAAGCCTTTGCTCAACTTGGCGTATCTCGTGGTTTGGATAGCAAGGAAGCTCACTACCTAGCTAACCTATACGGATCCAATGCACCTAAGGTCTTCGCCCTTGCTCATAGCGTGGAACAGGCACCTGGATTGAGCTTGGCTGATACCTTGTCACTTCACTATGCAATGCGCAATGAATTGGCACTCAGCCCAGTTGATTTCCTTCTTCGTCGTACCAACCACATGCTCTTTATGCGGGATAGCTTAGATGCGATGATCGAACCTGTTTTGGATGAAATGGGCCGCTTCTATGAATGGTCAGAAGAAGAAAAAGTTGGCTACCGTCAAGACTTGCAAGTCGCTTTGGAAAACAATGACTTGGAAGCATTAAAAAACTAAGAAAAACAAAAAAGGGGTTGGAAAGAAGACTGTCTAACCTTCCCCTCTTTATAATGGAGAATTAAATCATATGAAAGAATTATTTGGTGAATTTTTAGGAACTTTAATCCTCATTCTTCTGGGAAATGGGGTTGTAGCAGGAGTGGTTCTTCCAAAAACGAAAAGCCACAACTCAGGTTGGATCGTCATTACTCTTGGTTGGGGGATTGCGGTTGCTGTCGCAGCCTTCATCTCTGGTAAGTTAAGTCCGGCCCATTTGAACCCAGCAGTAACAATTGGGGTTGCTCTTAATGGTGGCCTAGCTTGGGCATCTGTCATTCCTTATATCCTTGCACAATTTGCCGGAGCCATGGTCGGTCAAGTCCTTGTCTGGTTGCAGTTCAAACCGCATTACTTAGCAGAAGAAATCCTGGAAATATCCTTGGAACATTCAGTACTGGTCCAGCAATTAAGGACACTACTTCAAACCTCATCAGTGAAATCCTTGGAACCTTTGTCTTGCTACTAACTATCTTTGCGCTTGGTCTTTATGACCTTCAAGCAGGGCTTGGTACCTTTGCTGTAGGTACCTTGATTGTGGGGATTGGTTTGTCTCTTGGTGGAACCACAGGTTACGCTCTCAACCCAGCTCGTGACTTAGGTCCTCGTATCATGCACAGCCTCCTTCCTATTCCTAACAAAGGAGATGGCGACTGGGGATACTCTTGGATTCCAGTAGTTGGTCCAATCATTGGAGCAGTACTAGCAGTAGCAGTCTTTAAAATGTTTTAAAAAAAGAAAGAGAGTGGGATAGAAATCGGTAATTCGTTAGAATTCGATTTCGTCGTCTCACCTCCGCACAGTTGAGTAGGGCTGTAAAAGCTGATAAAATCAGCGTAGTAGAGCCCACTCAACCACTGCGTCTTGCTCGATAATCCAAAGACAATTGAGAGGCTAGGACTATTGTCCTAGCCTCTTTTAATATACTGCATCAGCTAAAGAGAGCTTTGTACGTTCTAACTTAAAACAAGCTATAAGAAATGTAAAAAGCGATAAAGAAAATAATGATGGCAATAATGTATTGAACCGGCTTAGGTAGGTTATTCAATTTATCCATGAATTCTTTCATTGTTTGATCTCCTTATTGTTTGAATTTCTTATGATTAGTGTAGCATGAAATAACCCTCAAAACAATAGGCAACATGGGTGTTTTTGTTAAGAAAATACTCCTAGTTATTCACCAGTCATCTTATTTAATTTAAAATCGCTCATAAATCTGGGAAGAAGGCTGGTAAAGATGACGAATGGGGGATGCAATTCCATTAAGATAAAACTAGAGGTTAGGACTTTGTCCAGCTTCTTTTCTTATGTGCACCTTATTCCTCTCATTCGCTTTTTTGGAAAAATTAGGGTAGAATAGAAATCATATTTTGAAAAAGAATAGATCAATAGTGATAGAGATGAATTCTCTTCTATCCAACAAAATGAAAAGAGGTGACCATATGTGGAAATGGATCAAACGTCTCATCGGACTGACCTTCCTCCTAGTGATTGTCTTAGCAATTTTCTTGATACCGGCAAAAGTTTCGACTCAAGAACAATTTAAAAATGTAACAGTGAATACTTCGCTGGTAGATCTGGCTCAAGAAGGTCTTTCTACAGCAGATGTAACAGCATCTGGCCTGCAAACAGAGCTTCAGCTGAATTCTCCTCAATTGCGCCAAGTCATCAAAGGAATGCTTGGAGAGGTGTCGGATGAAACACTCCTCAATACAGCAGTTGCTATGAATGGAGACTACATCAATGTTCAGGTTCCGATTGAACTAGGACCAGTAGAAACCATAGTTAGCATGGACTATACAGCGAGTGTGACGGATCAACAATTGACTTTAAACCTAGAACGTGCCCGTCTTGGCCATCTCCCAATTCCACGATCCTTGGTCGCTTCGAAAATTGCTGAGAAAGTTAACCAAGAGGGAACAGGAGCTACCATGACAGGAAATCAAATCCAATTGACCATGCCGACAAGTGGCTATCAAATCCATTCTGCGAAGGTCGAAAAAGGGAACATGGTATTACAAATTATCGTTCCAATTTCCTATTAAGCATCAACCATTGGTTTCTGATGAGGCCGAAGGTTTTTCAGTTTGACAAAGCCCAGAAAAAAGAGTATGGTAGAACAAGAAAACGATTTCAGAAACAGGGAGATTTAAAATGCCACTATATGAATTTTGTGCAGAAAACATAACTCTTTTAGAAAAAGCTTTTCAAGCAGGAGCGCGACGAGTAGAACTATGTGATAACTTAGCGGTAGGAGGTACGACTCCTAGCTATGCTGTGATCAAAGAGGCTACAAAGCTTGCTAAGGAGTATCAGGCCAAGGTTATCGTCATGATTCGACCTCGAGGTGGAGATTTTGTATACTCTGAGCAAGAGCTAGACATCATGTTAGAAGACTGGAAAGTTGCTCGTGATTTGGGTGTTGATGGCTTGGCGGTAGGTGTCTTGACTGTTTACAATCAGCTTGATAAAGACGCCATGCTTCGTTTCATCCAAGCTAGCCAAGGATTTGAATTGACCATGCATATGGCATTTGACCAGATTCCTTTAGAAGATCAAGCGTCGACGATCGAGTGGATTAAGGAAGTGGGGGTGACCCGACTATTAACAAGAGCCGGCAGTCCAGAAACAGACATAGAACAACGGTTGGAACGCTACGAAGAGTATGCCAAGTTAGCGGATGGCCAAGTAGAAGTCTTGGCAGGTGGCGGTATCTCCTTGGAGAATCGTCAGCTTTTCCTTGACGTTCCAGGAGTGGATCAGGTACATGGGACCCGCGTTGTCTTTTAAATCTATATGAGTTGAGGACCATTCTTAACTCATTTTTTGCTTCTTTTTGGTATACTGGAGGAGAAGGAGTAGACCAGTGTTTTTACCAGATTATTTTGAGAAATATAGTATAGATAAAGAAAAAGCCCTGGCTTATGGGTTTTCAAAGCAGGGAGAGGTGTTTCGCTATGAGCAACTACTCCTCGATGGAGACTTCGAGCTCTATGTGACTGTTCAAGGAAAACAAGTTTGTTTTTGGTTAGTGGATCAAGAGACAGGCGACGACTATGTGCAACTCCATATGGACCAGATGGTTGGTCAATATGTGGGTCAAGTCAGAGAAGCCTGTCAGCAGGCCTTAGAAGATATCAGAAGCTCCTGTTTTGCTGTCAAAGTTTTTATGTATCCACAGACCAAGCGCTTGGTGGATTGGATCAGCCAGCAGTATGATCGTCCCCTCGAATATCTCTGGGACCGCTCACCGGACTCGGGTGTCTTTCGTCATCAAAAAGATCTCAAATGGTTTGGCGTTCTCATGAAGATTGACTGGTCCAAGCTAGATGCGAGACAGGAAGGGAAGATTGAGGTCTTAAATCTTAAACTGGACTATGTCAGCCAACTATTAGAAGAGTCTCCGTTCTATCCGGCCTACCATATGAACAAGAAGTACTGGATCAGCATTCCCTTGGATGAACGAGTTGAGGATGATCATCTTTTTGAGCTTGTGGCCAAGAGTTGGGCTTTGACCAAGAAGTAAGGGTTTCACCCAATAGATTCGTAAGAGTGAATGAAACATAAAAAAGAATGTTGAGGGGTCAACATTCTTTTTGAGTGGTAAATTTCCTGGCCTTATTGCTCTTTGGTCAATGAGAAGTGGAAATCTCTGTAATTGCTATAGTCAAACTCTGTATTGATATCTGTTGTAAAGGCTATCGGAGTATAATGACCTTCCTCAAGGATAAATCCTGGTTTGAAGCGGAAATTTGCTACTCCTAATCCAGTAATACCAGGAAGTAGTGCATCTGCGCCATTAAGACCTTCTGACTCCCAGTAATAAACATTACCAGATGCTTGAATAGCTCTTGCAGTATAGGTGGCTGTGCGGGTTGGTTCACTATCATTTTTAAAGCTAACGACAGTTGTAATATCTCCATTGGCTTCAATAGTCATTTTGATGCTATCTGCCTGAGGGCTAGATCCTACCCAAGTACCGACAAGTCCTGCAGGAACAACTGCTTGATCAGTTGAAGATGTATCTTCTGTCTTGTTCGGTTCAGTTGAAGCTGACGGGTTACTTGCCTGACTTGAAGGAGTAGTATTTTCTTTTGCTTGAGAAGAAGAAGCTGTAGCTTTTTTATTCAAGCTAGCTTTTGGTTTTTTCTCAACTTTCGAGCTAGAAGCTTTTTCGGATGAGGAAGTTGTTTTATCTTTTGAGCCACACCCTCCCAAAGCAAGTCCAAATGATGCAGCCACAAGAGAGGCTGCAGTCCAACGAATCAAAGATCGTTTCATAATATCACCTCTTTATCTTTCTGACTTAGATTATACTCCTATTGTTACAGATGTCAAGTGATATTTGTAATAAATGTAATTTTTTTGTAACATAGTTTTATATATAAAATAACTCAAGAAATAGAAAGGATAGGATGAATTATAGATAAGCGATAATTTGGGGTAATACCTCTTCCAGTTTGTCCTGATTGATACGGGCAAAGGCATAGGGACAGCTTTGAATATAGGCAGATTCGAAGAAGTGGAGAGGGAGACCGCTATGTTTCAGACGAGCGACCGAAGGGACCTGTCTCAAATCTAGTAAGACTCCTCCAATGACTGGCCACACGGGGACGGACAGGGAATGTTGCTGGAGTAGGGAAGCAGCTTGCTCTTTTTGGATGACTTGTTGTTGGTGAAGGAGCCCTTTGTTTTTTGCAAACATGCCATTGTCAATATAGAGGCTCAAGGCCTTCTGCATGACCAAGTTACTTTCGTAGTCGAGTGTACCCTTGAGTTTTAAGACAGGGGAAAGAAGTGCTTGGGGCAGGACCATAGAAGTAATGCGGAGGGCAGAAAAGAGGCTGGTAGAAAAAGACTTGATGTAGATAACCCGGTCGGATGCATCCAGATAATGAAAGCTAGGAGAAAAATGTGGATCATAGTCTCCCAAGTAATCGTCCTCGACAATATAGACATCATACAGCTCTGCTAAGGCCAATATCTGTTCCTTCTCTTGCTTGCTATAACTATGTCCTAAAGGATAATGATAGCGAGGAATGGTATAGAAAAATTTGATCTTGCCACTTTTGAAGATGGCTTCCAGTTGGTCAAAGTCAATTCCTTGAGGCAAGCGATTGATGCTTTGATAAGGTAAGTCTTGCTCCTGAATTAACTTGTTGATACGGTAGTAGGTTGGTTGCTCTACTAGGATTTGTTCTTTTTGGTTAGGAAAGGCTACCTGGCTTAGGAGGTAGAGGGCTTGCTGGGTTCCTGAGGTGATTACGATTTGTTGCTCCTGGGTATAAATGGCATCTTCTCGAAGGAGAGAAGAAATAGATTGACGGAGATCGACTAGACCCTCCTGCTTTTCATAGTAGTTGAAGAGATAATTATCACGACCGACAAGGGTTTCGTTGATACAAGTCCGAAAGTCTTCAAAGGCCTGGAAGCGATCTTCCTTGAGGCGAAGAGGCAGGTCGGTATGCTTTCCAGTCTCTTCCTCCAGGACATAATAGCCACTTTGGGGCTTGGCATAGATATAGTTCTTGTAGCTTAGCTCGAGTAGGGCCCGTTGGACGGTGTCCTTGCTGCAGGCATACTGACTGGCTAGTTGGCGAACAGAAGGGAGGCGGTCTCCAGTTTTTAGGATCCCCTGGTCAATCTGGTTTTTCAATGTTGTAAAAATCTTTTGGTATTTGGTTGTCATAACTGTCCCCGTACAATTTTTCTTTATTGTAGTCAATTGGGTGTAAAAAAGCAACTAAAAAGTGACTCCCTATAAGAGAGTCACTGTCTTACATGACATACACAATCGCGATATATTGGAGAGCAGAAGCGGCTAAGATGAAGAGATGCCAAATCATGTGAAAATAAGGTTTCTTTTTGGCGTAAAATCCAGCTCCAACTGTGTAACATAGGCCACCCATCAGCATCAAACCCCAGAAGGTTGGACTTGTCTGGCTGATGATCTGTGGGATAATGAAAATCACCAACCATCCCATAATCAAATAGAGGGCCAAGCTGAATTTTTCATTTACCTTCTTAGCAAATCTTATAAAGAATTCCGAAGATGGTCGTCCCCCATTGAATCAGGATAATGGCATAGCCGAACCAGTTGTTCATGAGAGAAAGGACGACGGGTGTATAGCTACCTGCAATGGCAATATAGATCATGGAGTGATCGATGATCCGAAGGACATACTTCTGAGGTGAGTCATAGGCCATAGCATGGTAGATGGTCGATGAGAGAAACATGAGAAAGAGACTGATAACAAAAATCGAAGTCCCGACAGCTGCTAGAGTTCCATGTGTTTCATAACTATAAATAGCAGAAGTTGGAAGGAGAAAGAGCATCAAAACAGCCCCGACTGCATGGGTGACACTATTTGCGATTTCTTCCCCAAAGGATAATCGTTTACTTAATTTACTAGCATAATTCACTTTTATTTTACCTCGTCAGAATGAACATGGATATAGGATAGTGTTTCTTGGTAGAGTAGCACGGTACGACAGGCAGATCCGATAATAGGTGCTAAAGGTTCTTTCTCTTCATGAAGAAAGTCCACAAAACTATTATAGAGGTCTGCGGAGTTGGCTTGACTCTGCAAGAGGTTCAATGTAGCCGCGATCTCTTGTATCGAAAAAACCGTCTTTAAGGTCGTAATAGCAATGAGACGGGCAACCTGCTGACGCTTGTATTTCTTTTTATCTGGTTTTGGCAGATAGCCGTGTTTAACGTAATTATTGACCATGGAGGCTGTCAAGCCCTTGTCTGTTTCTGAGATAAAAGGCGCACACACCTTATTGACATAGAGGAGGACTTGGTCCAAATAAAGGTCAATATCAGGAATTTCTTCCCACTTGGGATAACTGTAGTTGAATAAAATAGTTATTACCTCTTTGTTATCTAGTTTTAATAACTAGATGATAACATGGTAGTGATTTTATGTCAAGCGAAAATGAAATATGGTACAATAATTCTATGAAACTATTAATTCCAACTGCAAAAGAAATGAATCTGGATACCCCAGAAAAACGGGCCTTCCTGTATCAAATGAGACACAAGAGGTCATCGATGCCTTAGCTTCATTATCTCTAGAAGAGTTAGCCTCACTTTATAAGATTTCTGAAGAGCGAGCAAGTGAAGAGGAGCAACGGATCCAAGCGCTCAAGTCGGATACAGCTAAGACCTATCCAGCTTTGAATCTCTTCGACGGCCTCATGTATCGGAATATCCGCCGTACGGACTGGACGGAAACAGAAGCTGCTTATGTGCAAGACCATCTCTTGATCACCTCAGCTCTTTATGGAGTGATTCCAGCCCATACTCCGATTGCTCCCCATCGTTTGGACTTTCTCATGAAGCTTAAGGTCCAGGGTAAATCCTTAAAGACCTTTTGGAAGGCTGTCTATGATCAAGCTCTTCAGGAGGAAGAACTGATTATTTCATTGCTTTCCAGTGAGTTTGAAACCGTCTTTTCTAAGGAGGTCCAAGATCGGATGGTGACCTTTAAATTTCTAGAAGAGAAAAATGGTCAGTTGAAGGTGCACTCGACCATTTCTAAGAAAGCGCGTGGGGCTTTTGTGTCAGCCTTACTAGAGAATCAGATCACGAAGGTCGAAGAGATGAAGCAGTTAAGCTTTAATGGCTTTGCCTACCAGGATGATTTATCGACTGACAAACAATTAGTCTTTGTGAAATATGAGTAAATAAAATGTACTAGTCAGCAACTACTAGTACATTTTGTTCTTGAGAATAAAAAAAACGCGTTCATAGTTAGCCATGAACACGACTGATTGAATGATTAGAATTTAGTGGGAGCCTTTTAATTTTTTCAGAAGTGATTGCAGTTGTTTTTGCTCTTCTTCGCTAAAGACACTCATAACTTTTTGAACATTTTGTATATGATCAGGAAGTACTTCGATAATTTTTTTACGTCCCTTTTCTGTCAAAGAAACAATGCAGGCACGACGGTCATCTGGATCCGTTTCGCGCTTGATCCATCCATCACGCACCATATTTCGAATCACGACAGTCATATTTCCAGAGGTCGCTAAAATACTGTCAATCAGGTTCTGAATACGGAGATCCCCCTTACTGTACAAGGTTTCTAAAACGGAAAACTGAGTAGGGGTCAACTGATGTTCCTTAAAGACATGAGACTCTGCTGCACGAAAAGTCCGTTCCGCCTTGTGAAAGACAATCATAGTTTTTAATTCTGTTTGGGCTTCTTCAAATAGTTTTTCTAAATTCTTCATACTATTATTTTATCAATAAATAGTATTAGACGCTATTAAGCCTTAATATCAAATACATTACAGGTGGGTGACAAGATAATGGAATTATCAACACAAGAAATAGGTCTGTTAACTTCACTTTCAAATTATTTACAATTCGAATAGTTAGAAGGAGTAAAGTTTATGTGGAATCTTTAGCAAAATCTTGCTCCAAGTCAGATTTATGGTGTATAATATAGGTATTGTAGCCAGCTTCTGGTAGAATCTTAGTCTAAATTGGTTCGTCTGTAACTGGTCCCAGATAGAAAGTAGGTAAGGTATGAAAATTTCTGATCGTGTATTAAAGATGGAAGAAAGTGTCACCCTGGCAAGTGATGCCAAAGCAAAAAAACTAAAGGCAGAAGGAAAAGATATCCTCTTTCTAACCTTGGGCCAGCCTGATTTTCACACTCCTGACAATATTCAAGATGCTGCAGTTCAGGCTATTCGGGATGGACGGGCTTCCTTTTATACGGTTGCTTCTGGCCTTCCAGCATTAAGGCTGCCGTCAATACCTATTTCGAACGCTACTATGGATATTCCGTTTCACCAAATCAAGTCACCTTTGCGACAGGTGCCAAGTTTTCGCTCTATACCTTCTTTATGGCTGTGCTCAATCCAGGTGATGAGGTTATTATCCCGACACCATACTGGGTCAGCTATGGAGACCAGGTCCTGATGGCAGAAGGGGTTCCCGTCTATGTCAAAGGACACCAAGCCAATGATTTTAAGGTATCCGTTGAGCAATTGGAAGAAGCTCGGACGGAGAAAACTAAGGTCTTGGTCTTAAACTCTCCTTCTAATCCGACGGGGATGATTTATAGCAAGGACGAACTCCTAGCCATTGGAAATTGGGCTGTCGAACATGACATTATTATTTTAGCGGATGATATCTATGGTCGTCTGGTCTATAACGGCAATGAGTTTGTTCCGATTTCAAGCTTATCGGAAGCCATCCGCAAACAAACGGTTGTCATTAACGGTGTTTCAAAAGCCTATGCTATGACAGGTTGGCGGGTTGGTTATGCGGTTGGTGATCCCGAAATCATCGCAGCTATGAGTAAACTGACTGGTCAAACAACTTCCAACCTGACGGCCGTATCGCAGTATGCTACGATTGAAGCCTTGACAGGTCCACAAGACTCGGTAGAGGTGATGCGTCAAGCCTTTGAGGAGCGTTTGAATACCATCTATCCTCTTTTGTGCGAAGTTCCAGGTTTTGATGTCATCAAGCCACAGGGAGCTTTCTATCTCTTCCCAAATGTCAAAAAAGCCATGGAGATGAAAGGTTATACGGATGTGACAGAGTTTGCAACTGCCATCTTGGAAGAAGTGGGAGTTGCCCTCATCACAGGTGCTGGATTTGGAGCTCCAGAGAATGTCCGTCTTAGCTATGCGACTGACTTGGAGACCCTGAAGGAAGCTGTTCGCCGCTTGCATCAATTTATGGAAAATTAAAAATTAAGAGAGTGGGACAGAAATCGGTAATTCGTTAGAATTCGATTTCGTCGTCCCACCTCCGCACAGTTGAGTAGGGCTGTAAAAGCTGATGAAATCAGCGTAGTAGAGCCCACTCAACCACTGCGTCTTGCTCGACAATCCAAAAAAATTGAGAGGCTAGGACTTTTGTCCCAGCCTCTTTTCTTTAGAATTATAGGAAATCGACAGAAAGAATAGTTTTCCCTTTTTTCACAGGAACACGGATCTTAGCCCCATTGTTGCCTTTTGGAAGGCGGAATTTCTTCACTTCTGGGGTTGAAGGTTTTGATTGAGTCTTCTTGCTAACAGGTACACGTGTTTTGGCTCCATTATTTCCTTTTGGAAGACGAAGTTTCTGAACAGGTTTTTCTGGAGTAGAAGGAATCACAGGTTTTTCAACAACTGGGCTTGTCACTTCTTTATAGAAATAGGTTACAGTAACTAGGTTAGAAATGTGGAGTTTATGAGAGGTCAATTCTCCTTTGTCAGCAGATTGGAAGGTATAAGTTTTTCCATTGGCTTGAATCTGTGCGGGTGCTGTTGGGAGACCAGCTTCATAAGCCAAATCAAGGCTCCGCTCGACGCTATTTTCTTGGGAAGGAACAATTTCTTGTCCCTTATCGTCTACAAAACGAGCACGTTTTACAACTTCAGGATTCAAATCGATATCGTCATAGAGATGAATGACTTCAATGACGGGCGCGTTTGCAGTTCCTTTTTCAGGAGCGCTCTTGTAATGGAAGCCATCTTTAATATCAAGCTCAGAATATCGTACTCGATACCATGTTTTTCCATTTTCGTCTGTAACGGTTGCTGGCCCATTTCCAGAAACGTCATATTTGGTGAAGCACGAGCTTCAACTGTCTTGTAGACGACATCTGTAGAAGATGCAATTGGAGAAAAGTCTGGTTTCAAAGTCCGACGACGATGGATGACACGAATTTCGGAGATTCGTGGATCTACTGGTGTTTCAGCAGGAGCTGGGGTTGGTTCCTCAACTGTTGGGATAGCTGTTTCTTCGCTAGGAAGTGGTGCTGTTTCTTCGTTTGTAGCTGTAGTAGCTGAACTCTCTGAACTTCCTGAAACAGGAGCAAGCCTATCTTGTCGTTCAGTGACAGGGCCTGTCTGCTCATCAGCAAAAGTGGTTGTTGCGAGACTGAGGGCTAAAACAGCTGCACACAATCCCGTAGTGAGTTGAATTTTCTTTTTCATTTTTTCCTCCTTATACATACTGTTAGTATAACTTGTAAGCTTTTTACTTGTCAAAAACGGTTGCTAGAAAGACTAAAAAAGACTGGAATTCCCTTTGAAAAATCAAAATATAGGAAAAAATTTTTATATCGGTTCAAGAATTTGAAAAGTTGATTGACTTTTCTTTAAAAAGTCAGCTTTCGTTAAAAAAAGACGCATTTTAGCTTGTGAGAGATAGCTATCAAGTCCTAATTGTGGTAAAATGAAAGGTGACCATGTCTTCGGACAAGTACAATGAGAAAAGGAAGATGTATTATGACAAAACGGATTACCATCATCGAAGTAAAAGACTATGTCGGTCAAGAAGTGACCATCGGTGCTTGGGTGGCGAATAAATCAGGAAAAGGGAAAATTGCCTTCTTGCAATTGCGTGACGGAACGGCCTTCTTCCAAGGTGTTGCTTTCAAACCAAACTTTATCGAAAAATTTGGAGAAGAAGTAGGTCTTGAAAAATTTGATACCATCAAACGCTTGAGCCAAGAAACATCTGTCTTTGTAACGGGTGTTGTTAAAGAAGACGAGCGTTCTAAATTTGGTTACGAATTGGATATTACAGACATCGAAGTGATCGGTGAATCTCAAGATTACCCAATCACTCCAAAAGAACACGGAACAGACTTCTTGATGGACAACCGTCACTTGTGGTTGCGTTCACGCAAGCAAGTCGCTGTCATGCAAATCCGTAATGCTATCATCTACGCAACTTACGAGTTCTTTGATAAGAATGGCTTCATAAAATTTGACAGCCCAATTCTTTCAGGAAATGCAGCGGAAGATTCAACTGAATTGTTTGAAACAGACTACTTTGGAACACCAGCCTACTTGAGCCAATCAGGTCAGCTTTATCTGGAAGCTGGTGCTATGGCTCTTGGTCGCGTCTTTGACTTTGGTCCAGTATTCCGTGCTGAAATCTAAGACTCGTCGTCACTTGACTGAATTCTGGATGATGGATGCAGAGTACTCATACTTGACACATGATGAATCACTTGACTTGCAAGAAGCTTATGTCAAAGCTCTTCTTCAAGGTGTTCTTGACCGTGCTCCTCAAGCCTTGGAAACCTTGGAACGTGATACTGAGCTCTTGAAACGCTACATTGCAGAGCCATTCAAACGCATCACTTACGATCAAGCCATTGACCTCTTGCAAGAGCATGAAAATGATGAAGATGCTGACTACGAGCATCTTGAACATGGAGATGATTTCGGTTCGCCACATGAAACTTGGATTTCAAACCACTTTGGTGTACCAACCTTTGTGATCAACTATCCATCAGACATCAAAGCTTTCTACATGAAACCAGTTCCTGGGAACCCAGACCGCGTGCTTTGTGCAGATTTGCTTGCACCAGAAGGTTACGGAGAAATCATTGGTGGTTCCATGCGTGAGGAAGACTACGATGCCCTTGTAGCGAAGATGGAATCACTCGGTATGGATCGTACAGAGTACGAATTCTACCTTGACCTTCGTAAATATGGTACAGTACCACACGGTGGATTTGGTATCGGTATCGAGCGTATGGTAACCTTCGCAGCTGGGACAAAACACATCCGTGAAGCTATTCCATTCCCACGTATGTTGCACCGTATCAAACCTTAATAACTATAAAAACGCTATCTGGCGTTTTTATACTCTTCGAAAATCAAATTCAAACTACGTCAGCTTCACCTTGCCGTACTCAAGTACAGCCTGCGGCTAGCTTCCTAGTTTGCTCTTTGATTTTCATTGAGTATTACTTTAAATGAAAGATGTGGAGAAAATGTAGGCAAATCTCAGTAAGTCTTTTAGAAACAATCATATTACTTATTGAAAGAGAGAAAACAATGTTTAAAAGAACTTACAAAGGCAATATTCCACTCCTAGCAGGTCTGGAATTCACATCTTATTTTGGAATTACTAGTTTTTGGATTTTATTCTTCATCCAAATGGTCTTTCCTTGCTTCAAATCGGTCTATTAGAGAGTATCTTTCATGGGACAAGTCTCTTGTGTGAAATCCCATCCGGTATGTTGGCCGACCGATTTAGTTATAAGACCAATCTCTATTTGGCTCGCTTGGCCAGTATTGGATCCTCTATCTTGATCTTATTTGGTCAGGGAAATTTTTGGATTTATGCTCTTGCCATGATGGTCAGTGCTTGGTCTTATAATTTTGACTCGGGGACCAGTACGGCTTTCTTATTTGATTCAGCGGTGGAAGCGGGCCAAAAGGACCGGTATCTTCAGATTTCCAGCTTTTTGTCTGGTGTGGCTGAAGTCACCCGAACTTTAGGTACCGTTGTGGCAGGCTTGTTTGTTCATGGAGCATTGGCTTGGACCTATTATATTGCTATTGGATTTCCTTGCTTTCCATTCTCTTGATTTTTCTGATGAAAGAGCCAGAGAGCAAGAGTGATGAAAGAAGTCACTTGACCTTAAAGCGGATATTGGTAGTAGTGAAACAAGAATGGCAGGAGAAACCAGTACTCTTTTACTGGATGCTCACCTATCAGTTGGTAGGAACCATCATGTGTATGTTTTATTTTTACTACCAACAGAAAATCAGTGACTTAGCCAGTTGGCAAGTTTCGCTTATCATGTTGATTGGTAGTGGATTCAATCTCCTAGCGGTTTATCTGGCTAGTCAAATCGGAAAAAAATGGAATAGTAATCAAGTCTTTCCGATTCTAGTTGCACTGACTGGATTGGCCTTACTTTTGGTAGGTGTAAAGACTCCTTTCGCTTATCTAAGTGTCTATCTTTTGACTAATGCACTATATGCAGTTTATCAACCCATTTACTACAATGAGTTACAATCTTATTTACCTTCTAGTGTACGAGCAACCATGCTGAGTATCAACTCCATGATGTTTAGTCTTTCCATGATCGTGATCTTCCCACTGACTGGTTGGTTGATTGATACTAGTGGATTTGTAGCTGTTTTTCTTGTACTAGGCCTGATAACACTCCTTTCTTTCCCACTCTTAGTGATTGGATTAGGGAAAATGGGCAAGATCTTAAACGAGGGGACAAAGACGGAATAAAATTCCTGGCCTTCATCAGGTCATTATTCGACTCTCTCTGCTTTGCAGGGAGAGTTTTTTTATCTTCCGAAATTGTGGTAAAATGAATACATCCTTAACAAGAGAATCGAGTAGTATGAAAGACTTATTGAAATACTTCAGGAATTATAAAAAAGAAACCATACTGGGACCGTTTTTCAAGTTGTTAGAAGCAAGCTTTGAATTACTGGTTCCACTTTTAATTGCCCAGCTTGTCGATCAGCTGATTCCCCGTCAGGACCAAGGTGGAATGCTTGGGGTGGTTGGTCTCTTATTTGTTTTTGCTACTTTTGGCGTTCTTGTAGCGATCACGGCCCAATATTATTCATCAAAAGCAGCCGTTGGTTTTACGAAGGAATTGACCAATGATTTGTATGAGAAAATTCTCAGCTTGTCTAAGGAGCAGAGGGATCGCCTAACCAGCTCAAGTCTAGTGACGCGACTAACCAGTGATACCTATCAGATTCAAACGGGGATTAATCTATTTACGTCTATTCCTCCGAGCGCCAATTGTCGTTTTTGGCTCTATTTTTATGGCCTTCACTATTAGTCCTCAACTGACAATGTGGTTTATTGGAATGGTTGCTCTCCTGACCCTCATCATTGTCGTCATGTCTCGTCTGGTCAATCCTCTTTATGCACGCATCAGGAAGATAACGGATCGAATGGTTACCATCACGCGTCAGCAGTTACAAGGAATGAGGGTTATCCGCGCTTTTGGGCAAGCAGCTCATGAAGAAGTAGAGTTTAATAAGATCAACCAAGACTATACCAAATGGCAATTAGTAGTATCCAAATGGTCTAGTTTGATTAGTCCTCTGACCTTCTTAGTCGTGAATGGAACCTTGATCTGTATTCTTTGGCAGGGACAAGCCTCCATTCAAATGGGGAGGCTCAGTCAAGGAATGTTGGTAGCCTTGGTTAATTATCTCCTTCAAATCTTAACAGAATTATTGAAGTTAGCCATGTTGGTGACCTCGCTCAACCAAAGCTATATTGCTGCTGGTCGGATTGTCCAAGTCTTTGATGAGAAGAGTGAAGATTTGGATCAAGAGTTAGATGAGCTATCTGCTTCAAATCCTCAACTGGCTCTCCAGATCAAATATCTTGTCTTTACCTATCCCTTAGCGGCAAAACCGTCTTTAGAAGGCATTCACTTATCTCTGAACAAGGGACAAACCTTAGGAATCATTGGAGGGACAGGATCAGGGAAATCTACCCTGGTTCAATTGTTAGGATATCTTTATGGCCCAAGTCAAGGAAATCTAACCATTTTTAAAGATGGACAGAGTCCCAAGACTCTTGGTCAGTGGCGTGACTGGGTAGCAGTGGTTCCACAAAAAGCAGAGCTCTTTAAAGGAAGTATTCGTTCGAATCTAACGCTTGGATTAAACGAGGAACCGAATGAAGAGCAGTTGTGGTGGGCCTTGGAAGTTGCGCAAGCAGCTGATTTCGTCCGTGAGAAAGAAGGTGGGCTAGACGCTCTGGTAGAAGCATTTGGACGAAATTTTTCCGGTGGTCAACGGCAACGGTTGACCATTGCTCGAGCTTTCCTTCGCAAAGCTCCATTTTTGGTGTTGGATGATTCCACTTCGGCTTTGGACTATTTGACAGAAGCACGACTCTTACAGGCTTTAAAAGAGGAGTTGACGGAAACCAGTCTCATCCTCATCTCGCAACGGACCAATAGTCTGCGAAGAGCTGACCAAATTCTCGTCTTAGATAAAGGCAAACAGGTCGGCTTGGGAAGTCATGAAGACTTGGTGGCAACCAATCCTTTATACCAAGAGATTCATTTCTCCCAACAGAAGAGAGAGGAGGGAGCAGAATGAAACAGAAGACTTATTTACGGCGCTTGCTTGCTGATATAGGCAAACAGCCCATCTGGCTCATCTTAGCCAGTCTGGGAACCATCTTACAAGTCTTGTTAACCGTCTATATCCCCATCCTAATCGGGCAGGCAGTAGACTTAGTGGTGCTCCCTGATGCAGCACATCTCTTGCTCCCACTTATCTTACAAATGGGTCTAGTAATTCTTTTTTCAAGTCTGATTCAATGGTTGAATCCCTTGGTTTACAATCAGATGATCTATCGCTACAGTAAAGACTTAAGGGAGAAGGTTATCCAGAAAGTGCATGTCCTTCCTTTATCTTACCTGGATCGTCAAGGTGCTGGGGATTTGGTCAGTCGGTTGACAACTGATGTTGAACAATTAAACAATGGTTTATTCATGGTCTTCAATCAGTTCTTTGTTGGTCTTCTGACGATTCTAGTGACCATCGCGAGTATGGCTCGATTGGATTGGATGATGATGGGGATGGTCTTGATCTTGACACCCTTATCACTCTTTATCGCTCGTTTTATTGCCAAGCGTTCCTACCATCTCTTTCGGATGCAGACCCAAGCTCGTGGACTCAGACGCAGATGATTGAAGAATCTCTCAGTCAAGAAAGCTTGCTTCAAGCCTTCAATGCCCAAAACCAGTTTAAAGACAAGTTTATTGAAATCAATGGCGACTATGCTGGTTATTCTCAAGAGGCGATTTTTTATTCCTCTACCGTTAATCCTGCGACGCGCTTTGTCAACGCCCTAATTTATGCGCTTGTGACAGGATTTGGTGCCTTCCGTATCCTATCGGGTACTGGCTTTACTGTTGGCCAGTTGGTGACCTTCCTCAACTATGTCAATCAGTACACCAAACCCTTCAATGACATCTCTTCTGTTCTTGCTGAATTGCAAAGCGCCTTAGCTTGTGCGGAACGTCTCTATAACGTCTTGGACCAAGAGGAAGTGAAAGAAAGTGGAAAGAAAGACTTGCAAGAAGAGGCCGTCGAAGGAGCTGTCCAATTTGATCATGTCAGCTTTGGGTATCGATCTGACCAGCCCCTCATAAAGGATCTCTCCATTTCCATCCCGCCGGCTAGTAAGGTAGCCATTGTCGGGCCAACAGGTGCTGGGAAATCAACCATGATTAATCTTCTCATGCGATTTTATGATGTAGATCAGGGGCAGTTGCGCTTAGATCATGAAGGTGTAAATAGCTATAGTCTAGCAAGCTACCGCAAGCAGTTCGGGATGGTACTACAAGAGACTTGGCTCAAAGTTGGAACGGTTCATGAGAATATCGCATTTGGTCGACCAGATGCTAGTCGGGAAGAAGTGGTCCAAGCAGCAAAAGCTGCCAATGCTGATTTCTTTATTCAACAGCTACCAGATGGCTATGATACCTATCTAGCCGATGCGGGAGACTCCCTCTCTCAAGGACAAAGACAGCTTTTGACAATTGCTCGGGTCTTTCTTGCAGTACCTAAGATTCTGATCCTAGATGAGGCGACCTCTTCCATTGACACGCGGACAGAGTTGCTCATTCAGGATGCCTTTCATAAGTTAATGGTGGGTCGGACCAGCTTTGTAATCGCCCATCGCCTGTCCACGATTGAAAATGCCGATCTCATCCTAGTTATGGTAGATGGAAATATTGTCGAACATGGGAATCATTCAGAGTTGATGACACAAAAAGGTGTTTATTACAAAATGCAAACTGCCCAACTTTCTAGTAATTAAGATAGAAAAAGACTGGATTTTTGTCCAGTCTTTTGTGTTTAATCCTGCTGATCTTTTAAAAGATAGAGAAGAGAGAAGGCTAGGAGTGCCATAGCAAAACCTAATACGGTAAAGATGAAAGCGTTGCTGTCGGAGATGAGACCGATGGTATTGAGGGCGAAAGGTGTAATGGCCGCTCCAAAGCTACAACCCAAGACGGCTACAGAGGTCACCTGGTTTAATCGTTTGGCAGGAATCTTGGCTGACAAGATTTGGAAACCATGGTGAGAGCAGTGCTATACGTATAGCCGGAGAAGAGGGCGGATAGAGCAAGAAGAGGGATACTTGGAGAAAGGGCTACAGCCATCATGGAGAATCCGTAAGCAATCCCGGCATAAGTGATCAATTTGCTCTTGAACAATTGTACAAGGCCAGAGAAGGTGAGACCAGCTAGAATTCCGATTAATTGCATAGCACTTAGAATGAAGCTGGCTGAGTTGTGCTGATCCTTGAAAGTGTAGGCGACAATACTTGGAATGCGAAGAGTTACTCCGACGTTGCATAGGACAATCATTGCGGCTACAATGGCCAAAATAATAGTTAACTTCCATTCTTCTTTTTGGAGTGGTTCTTTCTGATTGGCTTGTGTATGCTGACTTTCTTCTTGCTGGTGGTAAGGGACAAAGGTCATGAAGAGAAAGAGAACGATTAAGCCGGCCCCGTAGGCTAGGAAGCTAGAAGTCCAGCCGAATTGGAGGAGGAAGCCGACCAATAAAGTGACGAGGGCTGTCCCTACGACCTCGGCAGAACCACGAAATCCAAGAGTTTGGACTCGTTCACGTCCATGATAGCGTTCGCTGATAATGGAAATAGCCTTAGCATTGATCAAACCGACACCCATTCCAAAGATGAAACGAGAGATGAAGAGGATAGGATAAGCTTGGTTAATGAAAGGGACCATTCCGAAGATTGAGAGGATTAACAGACCAGTGATAATCATCTTTCTCTCATCCAAGAAGCGTTCGATAAATGTGTTGAGGAAGAGGGTAAGCATAATCCCAGCAGATGGAAGGGATACCAAGAGTTCGATTTGACTTTTTGGGAGATCCTTATAGTATTCAAACATATAGGGAAGTGCACTCGAAATCGAAAAAGACGTCGTTAATACAAGAGATAAAGAAAGGATACTAACCTTTTCTAATAATTTTTTCATAATCATCCTTCAGTCACATATTTGGTCAAAAGACACTCTACTATGGTATAGTTTTTTGCTTCATTTAGCAAGTTATTTAAATGAAATTTTTCAATATTTTTCATAATTGGAAAAAGAAAAAAACTGGAGGTTTAACTCCAGTTTTTATTTCTATTAAACGTTTAAGACTTTATCCAAGAATTCTTTCAAACGTGGGTGTTGTGGGTTGTCGAAGATTTGGTCTGGTTTGCCGTCTTCGAGGAATTCCCCATCAGCGGTAAAGATGACACGATTGGCCACTTGGCGCGCAAATCCCATCTCGTGGGTGACGATAATCATGGTCATCCCTTGCTTAGCCAAATCCTTCATAACGTTCAGTACGTCCCCGACCATTTCAGGGTCAAGGGCAGAAGTTGGTTCGTCAAAGAGCATGACATCTGGCTTCATTGCCAAACCACGCGCAATGGCCACCCGCTGTTTTTGACCACCTGACAAGCTATCAGGAGAGACATCAGCTTTGTCAGCCAGTCCAACCTTTTCCAAGAGTTCCATCGCTAATTCCTTAGCTTCTTCACGACTCATGCGTTTGTGCTCCAAAGGAGCAAACATGATGTTTTCGATGACACTCATATGAGGGAAGAGGTTGAAGTGCTGGAAGACCATCCCGACATTTTCACGGACGATATCAATGTTGGTTTTTGGATCAGTAAGATCATAGCCGTTCACGGTAATCTGTCCCTTGGTTACTTCTTCGAGAAGATTGAGACTGCGTAGGAAGGTGGATTTACCAGAACCAGATGGTCCGATGATACAAACCACATCTCCTTCGTAGAATTTTGTTGAGATGCCTTTAAGGACCTCGTTTTCACCGTAATATTTGTGGAGGTCATGGACATCAATTTTTAATTTTGCCATTAGTTAGCCCTCTTTTCTAATTGTTTTGCAAAGCGTGTCAATAAGGTAATGATGACGAGGTAGAAGACGGCAAGGATCGCATACATCTTGAAACTTTGGTAGTTTCGAGCGATGATAATCTTACCAGTCTGGAAGAGCTCGACCAAACCGATCGCAGACACGATAGTCGTATCTTTCAGTGCAATAACGAATTGGTTGACGAAGTTTGGAAGCATCAGTTTAGTTGCTTGAGGCAAGATAATCTTGCGCATGGTCTTGCTATAAGAAATCCCGAGGCTTCGACTGGCTTCCATCTGTCCGGCAGGTACGGCTTGAATCCCACCACGAACAATCTCAGCGATATAAGCAGCAGCATTGAGGGAGAGAGCGATGGTACCTGCAAGGAAGTCATTGATTGGGGATTGGTGACCCGTCATGGACTCGATCAAATTGGGAATTCCCCAGAAGATGAAGGCAGCAAGGATCATCAGTGGGATACCACGGATGACATCGACGAAGATCTCAGCTGTCCAACGAAGCCATTTATAAGGACTCACACTGAACATTCCAAATATGATCCCAATCACCATAGCAATCGCAAATGATAGAAGTGCTAGTGCAATAGTGACCCCAAGTCCACTTAACAATTGTTTGTAGTTGTTTTGGAGCAAGCCCCAGATAGTCGTTTCATCCACTGAAGTAGATTCTGTGCTTTCTTCGCTATCGCTTGAAAGGTACTTATCCAAGATCTTTTGGTATTCGCCACTTTCTTTTAAGTTGGCCAAACCGTTGTTAAACATTTCAATCAATTCAGGGTTCGAATCTTTTTGAACAGCAAAGGCAATCTGACCACTTGGAGTACCTTCGATAGGTGTTTTGAATTTACGTCCTTGTTTAATGGCATATTTGATAACAGGTTCGTCATCCATGATGGCAGCTACAGAACCTGAGTTCAAACTGTCATACATAGAAGCCCCATCTGAGAAGGTTTTGATTTTATAGCCATACTTGCTCTTGTTTTCCTCGAGGAAAGTTTGAGAAGCAGTCCCATTTTTGACCCCAACTGTTTTTCCTTTTAGATCTTCGTAGGAAGAAATTTTACTACTTTCTTGAACGGCAAGAATCGAATTGGTTGTGTAGTATGGATCAGAAAAGTCAAAGGTTGCCTTACGTGCATCTGTCACAGTCATGCCGGCAATCATTCCGTCCGCATTTCCATTCTGAACATCACTGACGGCGGCATCAAAACCAGGGTTGCTAATTTCTAGAGTAAAGCCTTGGTCTTTGGCAATGGACTTAATCAATTCCATATCAATCCCAGTGTATTTGCTTTGATCATTTTGGAAGACGAAGGGAGCAAAAGAGGAATCACTAGAAATTTTGTATTTTTTCTTCTTAGGAGTCGCCTTTTGTCCTGCTTCAGTGCTCGTTTCTGGAACAACAGTAGTGCTAGCAGTAGTTGTTACTGTAGATGATGATTGGCTGCTACTAGTCCATTTTTTTCAATAATTTGGTCCAATGTACCATCTTTCTTCATTTGAGCAAGAGCAGTATTGAACTGTTTGATGAGGTTTTTCGTGGGAACCACCTTTTTTTGACCCCAAAAGGCAAAGCTTCCGACAGCTTCTCCTTCCATATTAATAGAAAGATCTTGTCCTTGCTTAATGGCGTATTCGATAACAGGTTGGTCGTCCATAATGGCATCCACTGCACCAGTTGATAAACTATTGTTCATCAAATCACTGGTATCGAAGGTCTTGATTGTATAGTCGTACTGATCTTTGTTCTTCTGTAGGAAACGTTGCGCAGCTGTCCCGTTTTTGACTCCGACAGTTTTTCCTTTAAGCTGGTCATAGGAAGTGATTTTGTTAGCTTTCTTAGTCGCAATCACGACTTTTGTATCATAGTAGGTATCAGACATCGCAAAGACTTGCTCACGTTCCTTGGTCTTGGTCATCCCTGCCATAATGGCATCGGCTTGACCAGCTTGAACTGCATTGACCGCTGCATCAAAGCCTGGGAATGATTTTTCTAAGGTCCAACCGTTGATTTCAGCTACCTTATCCAAGATTTCAACGTCAATTCCTTTATAAACTTGGTCTGAGTCTTTAAATTCGAAGGGCGCATATGCTGTATCGAAAACGACTTTTACAGTTTCAGCCTGTGCTTGACTCGCAAAGGCGAATAGTGGAAATAAGAAAAGCAAACATGCTACTAGTTTTTTCTTCATTTCGTTCTCCTTTATATCTAATCCAGTTATCTCGAAAAGAGCAATGGAAGGGATACCCAAAAGGGCTCAAAAAAATAAAGAATTCATACTGAAAACAAGTATGAATTTCATCATTTATTTTTTACAAGTATTATCTTATCATAAATGAAACCTAAAATCAAGAATTTCAACCATCCTATGTTAGGTTATCTAACATGACTTAGTCTTGCAGTCTCAGATATTCTTTGCTACAATGGACCTATTAGATAAATGGAGGTTGATGATGAAGAAGGGGAAGATCATTCAGGATATAAAAACGAACACCTCATGGCCAGTACTTGTTTCTACACTATTCTATGTGTTTTTAACCTTCCTATTTGTTGAAGGTGGGCTTTGGTTTGGGAGTGAGTTTGTAGGACCATTTTCTCTAGTCATAGAGTTCTTAACAAATCTCTTTTCACCAGGCAATGGGGGAGCAAGTGTCCAAGAATTTTTCTACCATTATTTTCTTTATTATGAGCTTTTCAGTTTTGTATTCATTCTCTTACTCTTTATTTTTTGGGTGAAGTTCATTGAGAAGAATCCTCTATCGACTTTAGGTTTTATAAAAAAGAACTGGCTTAAGTATCTAGCTTGGGGGATCTTGCTTTCCCTTCTTCAAATGGGAGTCATTGCCTTTGTCTACCAGGTGGGGGGAATCGGGTCATTTGATCTTAATGAATTAAGTTTAGAACCCATCCTCTTTATTCTAGGTTTATTCCCATTTTGGCTCCTTCAAGGAGGAACGGAAGAAGTAGCGACGAGGGGTTGGCTCCTAACTCGGATTGCAGCCAGAACTAATCTACCTTTAGCAATCGCGATTTCTAGTAGTCTCTTTGGCTTTCTTCATCTGGGGAATTCAGGGGTGACTTTCTTATCCGTTCTGAATATCATCCTCGATGGGGTGCTAGCTGGTCTGCTCCTTATCTACACCGATAGTATCTGGCTAGTGGTCGCCCAACACGGTACTTGGAACTATGTACAAGGAAATCTCCTTGGTTTTCAAGTCAGTGGGACGGGCGCAGATGCGTCTATCTTTAGCTTTACCATGGGATCAGGACCTGACTGGCTGACCGGAGGTGAATTTGGAGCAGAAGGATCAATCATCACCACTATTGTTCTCCTTTTATCCCTAGTGATTGTTTATCGCTTAGGGGAGAGGAAAGAAAAGTTTGATGACTAACCTCTGTGTAATGTCTGAAGGTCATATATGAAAAAGACAAACACCAAAAATGACGTTTGTCTGCATTCTGAGTCGAACACATATTGATGAGTTCGGCTTTTTCTATATAATAATGGGAATGATTAGTTTCACTTGTGCACCATTATGAATATTTTCTAAATGCATAGTTCCATTATGAAGTTTCATGACACGTTTCACGAAAGATAAACCAAGTCCAAAGTGACTTTCTTGAGAGGGTGTTCTTGCTTGGTCCTCTTTATAGAAAAGATTTCCAGCATGTTGTAATACATTTTTTGAAAAAGTAGATTGATTATTCCATATGGTTAGAACTAATCGATTTTTTTCTTGTGACATTGTTAGCTGGATCTTTGCATCATTATCTTTTTGATGTTGTATTGCATTATTAATAATATTTGTGATTGCTCGAAAAAACAAATTGGAATGAACGGCAATTTGTGTTGATGGAGTTACTGTATTTGAAAAAACAAATTGTGTATTTCTCGGGAGTAAAGGAGTGATCTGTTCCTTCAATTGATGAGTTACTTGTTGAATTGATATGTTTTCAAGTTGAATATCATGGTCGTAAAAGGTTTTGGAGTATTGGATGAAGTGGTTAAAATAATCATTTAATTGAATACTTGCTTGCTCAAGATCTTTTAGACATTCCATTACTTGGGGTGTTTGCTTGGTAGATTGTAGGAATTCAGCATTTCCTCTGATGACAGTTAGAGGGCTACGAAGATCATGTGCAGCGCTAGATACTTGAAACATGAGTTCTTTTTTTTGATCTTTTTCATTTTGAATTCTATTTTTTATATCAGATTGCATTTTTTCAATCAGATCGTTTGTTTCAATAAATTCTTTAATCCGCAAATGGTGATGTTCATTTTTGGTGAAATATAGACCACTATGATAAACCATGTTCATTTCTTTTTGGATCTTGGTTAATAATTGTCTAATATTTATTACAATGATAAAAATTAAAATGATGCAAAGATAAATCCAAGAACTGACGCTAAAAAATAAAGCAAAGTGATTGGCATTTTTCTCATTAATTCCAGATACAGAAGATAGAAGAGCTGGAACTATGTAAAAAAGTATCAGACATAGAAGAAATTGCCAAATGATTTTAAGGTAGGTACGCTTAATGAGTTGCTTGATTGTCAATTCTTTTTCCATTTGTATCCTCCTCCCCATATTGTTTTGATGGGGTCAATTTGATGGATCTTAAATTTTTGTCTGATTTGATAGATGTATTCAGTAATGGATCGTAGTTGTGCATCAGAGTCTACAGGATAGAGGTAATTGTAAAGTTCTTCTATGCTAAATATTCGGTTCTCATTTTTTGCTAAAAGATAAAGTAAATCAAACTCTCGCTTAGTTAATGAAATTCTCTTTGATTGATAATATACTTCTTTACTATCTCGATAAAAAGTTATATTTGAATCCATCTCTTCTTTAGAGGCATGATGTGATCTTTCTTCTCTACGAAGGTGCATTTGAATTCTTGCAATCAATTCCTTTATGCTGAATGGTTTTGTGATGTAATCATCGGCTCCTGCTTGTATTCCTTTTAGTAAATCTTCTTCAAAATCTTTAGCGGTTAGAAATAGAATTGGAGTAGTAATTTGTGAACGAATGGAACGACAGATTTCTAAACCAGAAATAGGCATCATGACATCAAGTAGAATTAGATCGAATCCAGTAAAGTCGCAGATATTGATCTCCTCTATATATTTACGAGTTTCCACGTGAAAGTTATTCGCTTTTAATGCATTCACTATTAATCGTAAGATTTTTTCATCATCGTCAATGGCTATAATTTTATACTTCATAGTTCCTCCAATTATATGAGCATATTATAGCAAATATAGAATGTAATTTGTTGAAAATGAAAAAAATAATTATTCTGAGAATTTCCTGATTTTCTCCTGTTATACTTGCTTCAAGTGAAGGTGGAATTTCACTAAAAATCAGAAGGGAAAAAGAATAAATGATAACAATTCAAAAGCTACATAAGGAATATAATAGTAAAATTGTCCTTCAAAACGTGTCTTTCAAAGCCAAGAAAGGTGAGATTACTGGATTGATTGGACCGAATGGATCTGGAAAATCAACTTTAATTAGAATTTTACTTGGTTTAGAAAATAGTCAAATGGGAATGGCGTTGATCAATGGCAAAAAATACTCTCAATTGGGAGATAATCCTTTTGGTATTGTTGGATCATTCCTCGATAGTTGCCAACCTTATCCAACAAGAACAGGATTTCAGCATCTTCGGTGGATTGGCTTGGCTTGTGGCGTTGACAGAAATAGGTGCAACGAATGTTTAGAGTTGGTGGGGTTAAGTGAAGCTAAAAATAAAAAAGTAAAAGATTATTCGTTAGGAATGAAGCAACGTCTTGGGTTAGCAACAGCCTTATTAGCAAATCCTGATATCTTAATTTTAGATGAACCAATCAATGGACTAGATCCAGAGGGTATACGCTGGGTACGCAATTTTTTGCAGTCTTTTGTCAATGAAGGTAAAACTGTCTTAATGACCAGTCATTATATGAGTGAGTTAGAATTAACTGTAGATCATCTAGTTGGTATTTCTAATGGGAAAATTGTTATTGATGCTCCTACAAAAGATATTTTGAAACAGTTTGGATCTTTTGAGGAAGCATATTTTAAGGCGCTCGAAGGGAAAGAAGGTGAATAATATGTTGAAACGTTCCTTTTTTAGTGACCTCTATAAATATTGTAGTTTAGCTACTTTTAAATTCACTTTTTTTCTTATTTTGGGAGTCAGCATATTTTTTACAATTCAAAATATTCAGGTGATAAATGCCTTAGTAGAAGGAAATGGCCAAGCAGTTAACCTTGATCCGTCTATGTTATCATCGAATCCAGTCTATACAGTCAGGGATGCTCTCTTATCATCCCCCTACCAAGCAAGTGTTATTTTCTTGCCAATCTTGGTTTCACTTGTTTATTCAACCCATTACCAATATGGTGATGATAATTTTACTCAGTTATTGATTCCTAACTGGAAAGTTCGTCTTACTGGGTTTATTGCAAGTTCGATTGTCTTATCGTTACTTTCTACTTTAGTAATTTCTATAGTAAATGCTGTTATCTTACTCATTTTTCTAGATTCAACTTTAAAGAATTATTTAGAATTGACTTTGTTTTTAGATGTCACGGTAAGAGTTATGATATTTTCAATCGTTCTTACTTTATTAGCTTTACTTTTCGTAATAGTAACGAAAAAATCAATGACTTCATTAATTGCAGATGTTTTATTATTGGTAATCAGTTTATCAGGTATTCTAAGAGGTATTTCCTCTAAAATAGAAAATCTATTGCCTTTGATTGGAGCAAAGTCATTTGCTTTTGGACGAATTGAAGGGACTCAAATGAGCCAATTGTATGGTTTTACACTTTTAACAGTAGAAGGGATCTTGTTCTTGGTGTTCATAATGGTTGTAGAAAAGATTCGAATGGGGAGGAAGAATGGCAAAAGTATTTTTCAGTCTTATCGTCAAAAAATATAGTTTAAAACCCGTGAAGTACCAGATAACCATACAGTCATTTTTGATAGGTTTTGTGTGTCTCTTAAGTATTTTACCAGTTGCAATCAATGGTACAATTGTAGAATTATCTTTAAAGCAAGCTCTTGTTTTTGCATCAATGCTCTCTGTTGGTATTGGGAGTGTTAATGCATTTGTAGAGTTACAATCACACGAAACAAAACTAGTTTATTTGGTAAGTGGAAAAAGGATCTTAAGTTCAATTCGGATCCTGTTCGTAGAGTTATGTGATGTAGTACTACAATCAACCTTAAATTTCATTGTACTGCTTATATGGTTTCATTTTTTTAGTAGCGAAAATGGTGTCAGTTTAGAAATTTTCAGTTTCTATTTGATTGGCTCCATCCGATACTTTTTGATTTCTTACTTCTTAAGTTATTTTTTCAAAAGTCCAATGGGGAGTTTAGCTATTTTGCTACTATTTCCTATTTTGGTACAACCATTCATAGAAAGAGTAGTGGAACCATTGACTAGTTATCTATTTTATAATATTATTGCGGAAACAATATTAGGTAGTGCTTCCAATTTGCAACTCTGTATTTACGTTTTTGGACTTGTATGCTCACTTGGAGCAACTCTCTACCTCTTGGTAAGGAATCAAGAAGTTAAGTAGTAAATTGATTTCGTAAAAATAATACCGATGAGCAAACCTTGCTAATTTTGTATATCATGGACACTGATGTTTATTACGTATTGCATGGTTTTAGAATAAAAGACAAGACTTTCGAAGTAAATGCGAGAGTCTTGTTTAGTTTTCACGCTAATGCGTGTCCAATTAATTATTTTGTAATTCGGGTATGTACCGATTTAACGGATCATTTTGTAATATGTTGTTTTCCCTTTCATTCCTCATCTCAGAGAATTCTAGTGATTTATGGTAAAATAAGGTCTATATATGTGAGGATAAAGAGATGATTAATCGAATTACAGATAACAAATTTAAACTTGTATCCAAATACCAACCGTCTGGGGATCAACCGCAGGCCATTGAACAGTTGGTGGATAACATCGAGGGTGGTGAGAAGGCGCAAATCCTGATGGGGGCGACTGGTACGGGGAAGACCTATACCATGAGCCAGGCCATTGCCCAAGTCAATAAACCGACCCTGGTCATCGCCCACAATAAAACCCTAGCGGGTCAGCTTTATGGGGAGTTTAAGGAATTCTTTCCAGAGAATGCTGTCGAGTATTTTGTTTCCTACTATGATTATTACCAACCAGAAGCCTATGTGCCATCGAGCGACACCTATATCGAAAAAGATAGCTCGGTCAATGATGAGATTGACAAGCTTCGTCACTCTGCAACTTCAGCTTTGCTGGAGCGTAACGATGTGATCGTTGTCGCATCTGTATCTTGTATTTATGGTCTGGGTTCTCCTAAGGAATATGCCGATAGCGTGGTCAGCTTGCGCCCCGGTCTGGAGATTTCTCGTGATAAACTTCTCAATGACCTGGTGGACATCCAGTTTGAGCGCAATGACATCGACTTTCAACGAGGCAAATTCCGTGTTCGGGGAGATGTGGTCGAGATTTTCCCAGCTTCGCGTGATGAGCATGCCTTTCGCGTTGAGTTCTTTGGGGACGAGATTGACCGCATCCGTGAGGTTGAAGCTCTGACGGGCCAGGTTCTGGGAGATGTGGACCACTTGGCCATTTTCCCAGCTACCCACTTCGTGACCAATGACGATCATATGGAAGTAGCCATTGCCAATATTCAGGCTGAACTAGAAGAGCAGTTGAAGGTCTTTGAAAAAGAAGGCAAGCTTTTAGAAGCCCAGCGACTGAAACAACGGACCGAGTATGATATTGAAATGCTACGGGAGATGGGCTACACCAATGGGGTCGAAAACTACTCTCGTCACATGGATGGCCGGAGTGAAGGAGAGCCTCCTTACACCCTTCTTGACTTCTTCCCAGAAGATTTCCTCATCATGATCGATGAAAGTCACATGACCATGGGACAGATCAAGGGCATGTACAATGGAGACCGCTCGCGCAAGGAGATGCTGGTTAACTATGGTTTCCGTTTGCCGTCTGCCTTGGATAACCGTCCACTGCGTCGGGAGGAGTTTGAAAGCCATGTCCACCAGATTGTCTATGTGTCAGCGACACCGGGTGATTATGAGATGGAACAAACCGATACTGTCATCGAACAGATCATTCGTCCGACAGGTCTACTCGATCCCGAGGTGGAAGTGCGCCCTACCATGGGACAAATGGACGATCTCTTGGGTGAGATCAATGCGCGTGTAGAACGGGGAGAGCGGACCTTTGTCACCACCCTCACCAAGAAGATGGCAGAAGACCTGACCGACTACTTCAAAGAAATGGGTGTCAAGGTCAAATACATGCACTCGGACATTAAGACCTTGGAGCGGACGGAGATTATTCGAGATTTGCGTTTGGGTGTTTTTGATGTCTTGGTTGGGATTAACCTTCTTCGCGAAGGGATTGACGTACCTGAAGTCAGTCTGGTGGCCATTCTCGACGCGGATAAGGAAGGTTTCCTCCGTAACGAACGGGGGCTGATCCAGACCATTGGTCGTGCTGCTCGTAATAGCGAGGGTCACGTCATCATGTATGCGGACACCATGACCCAGTCTATGCAAAAAGCCATCGATGAAACAGCCCGTCGTCGTCAGATTCAAATGGCCTATAATGAAGAGCATGGGATTGTGCCACAAACCATTAAGAAGGAAATCCGTGACCTCATCTCTGTTACCAAGGCGGTGGCCAAAGAAGAGGATAAGGAAGTGGATATCACCAGTCTCAACCGCCAAGAGCGCAAGGAACTAGTCAAGAAACTGCAAGGCCAGATGCAAGAAGCCGTCGAAGTGCTTGACTTCGAACTGGCAGCGCAAATCCGTGATATGATGTTGGAAGTCAAGGCATTGGATTAGATAGGATAAAGCGAATGAAGATTATCATTAAAACAATGGAAACTCCTGAAGAGATAGAAGGAAAATCTCTCGTTCATTGGCAAACGTGGAGAGAGGCTTATGACGACCTTTTACCCGCGGAATTTCAGGAGACGATGACATTAGATAGATGTCGTTTCTTTAGTCAAAAGTATCCAGAAAATACCTTGATTGCGATGGATGGAAAGAAGGTCGTTGGATTTATCAGCTATGGAAATTTTCGTGATGAGGCCATTCAAGCTGGTGAAATCATTGCTTTATATGTTTTAAAAGACTATTATGGAAAAGGTATTGCTCAGAAATTAATGAAGGAAGCTTTGAGGATTCTTGATCATTTTTCTGAAATTTATTTATGGGTATTGAAAGATAATAAGCGAGCCATTGCTTTCTATCAAAAAATGGGTTTTACTTTTGATGGCCAAGAAAAAATACTTAAACTTGGAAAACCTGTTAAGGAATTGCGGATGATGTGTTCTTCAAATAAAAATTCCTAAAGGACCTATCTATCAATCTTTCAACCATTATCAATTAATCAAGTAAAAAAATAAAAGAGATAGAAAGAACCAAAGAAATGAAGGAGAAGTCGAATGAAAATTCTAGTCATCAATGGGCATCCAGATAAGGAAAGTTACTGTCAGGCTATTTTTCAAACCATAGTCGAAACTATTGACTCAAAGCGCCATGAGCTTGAAGTCATCAGTCTCAATGAAGAGGATTTTGACCCTGTATTACGCTATGGTTATCGAAAACGGATGGAGGAAGATTCCTTTATCCTTCGTTCTCAAGAATGGATCCAGTGGGCGGATTACCTGATCTTTGTCTATCCCATCTGGTGGAGTAGTATGCCAAGCCTTATGAAAGGTTGGATTGATCGGGTCTTCACACCTGGGATTGCCTACTCGGCCAATGATCAGGGAAGCTTTATCTGGAATTACCTGAGAGGCAAGCAATTTAAGAAGTTACTCAAAGGAAAAACGGCTAGTATTTATGCGACTTCGATGGCGCCTACTTGGTGGTACAAGATCTTTTCAGGTCCTCTCAACATTCCGGATAGTTATGGCATCTCTGTTTTGAAAAATGCCGTCTTGAACCACTGTGGGATTAAAACCAAGCGTGTCTGCATCTTGGGAGAAGTCGGACGAGATGTGAACACCGCTAGCATGCGGGAACAGCATCTTCAAAAGGTAGCAGCAGAAGTCAAGAAACTTTGATCAGAGACAGGAGACTACTGATAAGTTATTGTCTTTAGTTGTATTTTGAATAGGTTTTGGTTAAACTATTAATATAATCTATAAAACATAGGAATGATTCAATATGCTACTTTTTATCTATATGATCTATGTCATTTATTCACTGTCAAAAATGAAAAGAGAAGGTATAAGAGTCTCAATTTTCACTAAGTTGATTGTTTACGGCTTATTGATACTCTCCTCGTTTATGCTCTATTTTAGTTTATTGTCATTTTTATTTAGCCCTTTGCCTTTTTTTGGCTTTCTAGCTGCTCTTGCTATTGGTGGCGTGATGCTCTCTCTGAGATTGATCATTGCCATTCTTTTACTTTTGTTATCTCTCAGCCTATTCTTGGATAGTAAAAATAGTGATCCGGATACGCCTCTGATTGATCATTGGCTACGGTTAGGAGTTCATATCCTATTGATTATTATTTAAAGAAGATTATTCGTTTTTTAAATCTCCACCAATGTTTACATAGGAGAGTTCAATCATGGGAAAGCATTTGAATCTGTTTAGGATCCTGTATCTAATTCTTTTACTTTTTGTTTTTGCTAACTTTGTATTAGGCTACAATGGTTACGCCTTTACTCCGCTCCTGTGGAATCCTTGCTTGTATCTAGGAGCTGTGACAGCTTTTTGTCATATCTGGTATCGCTTTTATCGAACTCACACAGTCAATTGGAAGAATGTAGTGGGTCTACTGTTTAGTTTCTTTGCTAGCCTGATCCTAGTATTATTCATTGTGTTTTTCTTTAGTTTTGATGGTCATGGTTCGGTAACGATTCACTCGGAATATTATTTAAAAGAGAAGTCAATTGTCTTTCAGAGAGGTTTCCTTTTAGATGCCTTCGATGAATACCATGAGCTAGTAAATCCCTTTGTGATGAAAAAAGAGATAAAGAAAGAAAGTTTATATTGATTAATTGTCAATACCATAGGAAGGAAATATATGTCACGTACAACGCCTACTATACTGTGCAATCTTTGCATGGTCGAAGATCTTGAAAATGGGAATGTCGTCCTTCAATACCGCTCACCTGAAAGACTCACTGGGCTGGCTATGCTTTTCCAGGTGGCCATATCGAAGAAGGAGAAAGCCTTGTAGAATCCGTCATTCGTGAAATCTACGAAGAGACAGGACTTACAATTACAAATCCAAAACTGGTCGCAGTCAAAGACTGGCAGTTAGAGGAGGGCGGCCGCTACATCGTCTTTTGCTACAAAGCGACAGAATTTACAGGCCAGCTAAGATCGTCTGATGAAGGAGAAGTTTCTTGGGTTGAGAAGGACCAATTAGAGAAGTTGGACTTGTCCTACGACATGCTTCCTCTGCTGGAAGTGATGGAAGACCCGGACTTGTCTGAGTTCTATTATCGCAAACGGACTGACGATGATTGGGAAAAATTTCGCTATTAAGGAGTTGGGTAGACCAGCTCTTTTCTTATTCTTGTAAGAAGTGGAAAAAAGTAGTATCATGGAAGGGTTTAGGAATACCTGATCTAGGGGGATTTATTATATATGAAGGATTTTCACTTTGATGCCATTGCAGCATTTGAAAATTACGAGATTGAAACCATGAGAGATGGCCATGTGGTGGTGACAACCAAGGTGGTCGAATCGTCGCTCAATTATTATGGAAACGCACACGGTGGCTATCTCTTTACCCTGTGTGACCAGATCAGTGGCTTGGTCGTTATTTCACAGGGAGTAGATGGTGTGACCTTGCAGTCTTCCATCAATTATTTGAAAGCAGGGCGCCTAGGAGATGTCCTAACGATTCACGGGGAATGTGTCCACAGTGGCCGGACTACTCGGGTTGTCGATGTCGATATTACCAATCAGGAAGGTGCCAATGTCTGTAAGGCCACCTTTACCATGTTTGTAACGGGAGAAAGAGATGAATCAGCAAAAGTACGCATTTAAAAACTATATTTTTGATTTTTATGGAACCTTGGTCGATATCGAAACTGATGAGTCGAGTCCAGTCTTGTGGGAGACCATGGCCCAGATCTACCAGTCCTATGGGGCTCATTATACAGGAGAAAGTTTGCAAGCACGCTATAAGGAGCTGGTGAAGCAAGCTGAGGAAGGTATCTCTAAGGAAAAACAGGTTACATATCCGGAGATAGACTTGACCGTGATTTTCGTTCAACTCTATCTAGAGAGTCATCCAACAGGAGCCAGTGTTCATCATCTCAAAGAGTGGGGACGCTTGATTTCTCGGACCTTCCGTGTCCTCTCTCGCAAACGCTTGGAGCTCTATCCGCACACGAAAGAAGTCTTAGAAGATATGAAAGCTGCAGGTTGTCGGATCTATCTCTTATCCAATGCGCAAGCGGACTTTACCAACCCAGAGATTGATTTGGTTGGCTTGAGAGAGATTTTCCACGACATTTATCTGTCGTCTGATGCAGGGATTCGCAAACCTCAGCGCGAATTTCTCGTGAAAGTCATCAAAGATCACCAGTTGAATCCGGATAAAACGGTCATGGTAGGGAATGACTTCACTACAGATGTGGCTGTGGCGAAAAGTATCGGCATGCAAAGTATCTTGATCAATACCTTCCCCTACTCGGACGAAGAATTACAGAATAAGAGTCAAGCAGGCGTGCGCGTGATTCGAGACATTCAGGAATTGCAAGAAGATAAAGGTGATCATCAATTTTAGGAGGCCAAGTTGCCTCTTCTTTTATTGAAGATGCTTCAATAGAACGGTATTTGTCAAATTTTCCCTTTCATGGTATACTATGGGAGTTAATTTTGCTAAGGAGATTGAAATGAATAACTTACCAAACTGTCCAAAATGTAATTCGGAATATGTCTATGAAGATGGAGCCCTCTTGGTCTGTCCAGAATGTGCTTATGAATGGAACCCAGCTGAAGTCGTTGAAGAAGATGGTGTCGTTGCGATTGATGCCAATGGAAACAAATTGGCTGATGGCGATACTGTCACCTTGATCAAAGACTTGAAAGTGAAGGGTGCACCAAAAGATTTGAAACAAGGAACGCGCGTGAAAAACATCCGTATCGTCGAAGGCGACCACAATATCGATTGTAAGATTGATGGCTTTGGTGCAATGAAACTCAAATCAGAATTTGTGAAGAAGATCTAAAGAAAAGGAGAAGGGCCTAGCCCCTTTTCTTTCGGGAGAATACTATGAAATTCAAACTATTGTTTAGCTATCGTTTTCTATTGTTTATCTTGAGTGTGATCGGCGTTTATCTGCAACTGACCAAGCATGGTGGCTTTGGGATGATGCTCTATTACACCATTTTGTCCAACATGTTGGTCATGTTCTTTATGGGGGACATGGTCTGGCGCATGCTTCGTGGTCGTTCGACCCAGACTCAGGGCTATCTTCGTTTAAAAGGTGGTGTCACCATGTCTATCATGATCACCTGTGTCATCTACCACTTTATGCTAGCACCCATCGCGACACCTGAGAAGTTTTACCGCTTGGAAAACTTCCTCTGTCACTACATTGTTCCTTTGATGTTCTTCTTTGACACCCTGGTGATTGATAAACCAAAACAATACCGTAAGTCGGATCCATTAGCTTGGACCTTGCTTCCCGTACTCTATATGGTCTTTGCTCTTCTCAACGGTTTGGTTCTTAAGTGGCCAGTTCCAGGGGCAAAAGACAGTCCTTTCCCTTATTTCTTTATCAATGTCAATCGTTTTGGATGGCTTTATGTTGTTAAGATGGCGACCATCATTTTTGTCGCTTATTTACTAGCTGGATGTGGCTTGTTTGCCTTGAAGAAGATTGGGAAAAAAGGAACAGATCATCTTTAAATAAAAGATTTGTTGATGTAAATCCGAACATTAGTAGAAAATAATGAGTTTTTTCTTGCATCCCACTATAAACTGTGATATAGTATGGATAATTAAATAGTCCTTTAATCCTGTCCCGTGAGGCAGGCAAGGAGTCTGATCAAAATAAGGGGTGAACTAGATGCGTTCTAGGTCTTATCTCTTGATATTTTTCTGAAGCCTCCTTGAAAAGGGAGGCTTTTTTCTATCAATTAGGAGGAAAAGATGAAGATCAAAGAAGTCGTTGATGATCTGACCATGAAGCGAGCAATTACTCGCATCACTTATGAAATCATCGAACGGAATAAGGATCTGAGCCAAATTGTTTTGGTAGGGATCAAAACTCGTGGCGTTTTCATTGCCAATCGCATCAAAGAACGGTTAGCACAGCTAGAACAAATAGAAGTTCCAGTCTGTGAATTGGATACCAAGCCTTTCCGTGATGATATCAAAGTAACAGAAGATTCAACCGTTTTACCAGTAGATATTACTGGCAAAGATGTCATCCTGATTGATGATGTCCTTTATACAGGTCGGACCATTCGAGCAGCCATCGATAATCTTGTCAGTCGTGGACGTCCATCGCGTGTCAGCCTGGCAGTCCTAGTGGATCGTGGTCATAGAGAATTACCGATCCGACCAGATTATGTTGGAAAGAACATTCCAACAAGTCGATCAGAGGAAATCATTGTCGAGATGACTGAGCTGGATGGTCAAGATCGCATCTTGATCGAGGTGAGTGAATAAGGTAGTTTTCAAATCGTCGCTATATACAGGAGTGACTGAGGAAGCTTCCTGTATTGTTTTCACATATGCATATCTTTGGAATGGAGTTACAACATGTCTACAAATCAAATCGCACTTAAAAACCTTGTCTCAATGGAAGCTTTATCAAACGAAGAAGTTATGGCCTTGATTAAGCGTGGTATTGAGTTTAAAAATGGAGCAAAAGCTCATTATGATGAGCAACATATCGTGGCTAACCTCTTCTTTGAGTCATCAACACGTACTCACAAAGCATTTGAAGTGGCTGAGTTGAAATTAGGTTGTGACCTCCTTGACTTTGATGTGAAAACGAGCTCTGTAAACAAGGGTGAAACTCTGTACGATACCATTTTGACCATCTCAGCTCTCGGAGTTGATATCTGCGTCATCCGTCACCCAGAAGTAGACTACTACAAGCAATTGATTGAAAGTCCAACTATCACAGCCTCTATTGTCAACGGGGGAGATGGATCTGGTCAACACCCAAGCCAAAGTTTACTAGACTTGATGACCATCTATCAAGAGTTTGGTCACTTTGATGGACTTAAGGTTTGTATCGCTGGTGACTTGGATCACTCACGAGTGGCAAAATCAAATATGCAAATCTTGAAACGTTTGGGAGCAACCCTCTACTTTGCAGGCCCAGACGAATGGAGAAGTGCGGAATTTGAAGAATACGGAACCTTTGTGACGATTGATGAAGTGCTCGAAGAGGTCGATGTCATGATGTTCCTCCGTGTGCAACACGAGCGTCATGATTATGAGTCACTCTTCTCAAAAGAGAACTACCATCGTTTGCATGGCTTGACACAAGAACGCTATGATCGTATGAAAGACACAGCCATCTTGATGCACCCAGCTCCAGTAAACCGTGATGTGGAGATTGCTGACCACTTGGTAGAAGCTCCTAAATCACGCATCGTGGAGCAAATGACCAATGGTGTCTTTGTCCGCATGGCTATCATCGAAGCGGTTTTAGCTGGACGTAAATAATATGTAAAAAAGAAAGGAGAAGTGAGAGAGTCTACAAAAAGGTGGTCTTTTCTCACTTTTCTTTTTGGAGTTTGTAAGGAGAATTTATGGTAAAACGTCTCTTAGTGTTAGAAGATGGGACGGTTTTTGAAGGAACTGGTTTTGGAGCTGATACCTATGTCAGTGGGGAATTGGTCTTAAATTCTGCCATGACGGGTTATCAGGAGTTGATTACCGACCAGTCCTATAAGGGGCAAATATTAGCCTTTACTTTTCCAGTTATTGGAACAACAGGAATCAATCGAGATGATTACGAATCGATTTTTCCAGGTTGTCTAGCTGTGGTAGTGAACCAATTAGCGAGCCATCCCAGTAATTGGCGCAAACAGTTGTCCTTGGATGCATATCTGAAGAAACACAACATTCCAGGAATTCAAGGAGTCGATACCAGAAGGCTGGCTAAAATTCTTTCTAAGTATGGGAGTATGAAGGCTACAGTGGTTAATGAAGGGGATGCGATTGAGCATATCCTAGATCAACTTCGGGCAACCGTCCTACCTTTTGACCAAGTCCGTCAAGTGTCGACCAAAACCCCTTATGCAGCGCCAGGATTTGGTAAGAGTATTGTCTTGATCGATCTGGGCTTGCGTCATTCGGTTTTACGTCAATTAATCGCGAGAGGATGTAATGTAACGGTCGTTCCTTATTCCATTAAATTGAAAGAATTGAAGGATTTGCAGCCGGATGGGATCATTCTATCCAGTGGTCCAGGGAATCCCCATCATATTGATAGTATTTGCCAGGTCATTGCTAAAATTGATCCTCATATACCGATTATGGGAATCGGCTTAGGGGGCAGAATTACTGGCCCTTGCCCACGGAGGCAGCCTCAACAACCTAAAAAGGGCCCTCATCGAGGACTCAACATTCCAGTAAAAAGAGGTTGCTACTGGGAAAAGGTCGAAATTACTAGCCAGAATCATCAGTACAACATTGAACGCGATACCCTTCCACGTGATTTTCTGATTACCCATGAGGAGCTTCATGATCACTCTATCGAGGCTTTTCGTCACCGCTATCTTCCCTTGATTGGTGTCCTCTATCATATTGAGTCCAGTCCAGGACCAAGAGAAAGTCTCTATTTCTATGATGAATTTATGGATCTGATTGAAAGTAAATTAGACGAAAGAAGGGAGGAGTTATGGTCATGAATCAAGTAACACTTTTTGTGCAGAATCCTTCAATGATGTCAGTTTGCTTGGAGCACTCACTTCTTGTCCCTTATTAAAAGAACGTGGCTACCAAACAGAAATCCTCTATTGTGGAGATGAGAACGAGATTACCAAAGAAGCAGGAGATGCTGTTTCCGTTATTCGTTTAAAGTTGGATAGTCTCAAAAGAAGCCCTTCTAGCAACAAAATACAAGAAACTTTACTACTGTCTTTTTGCGGACAAGCAACTCCTTGGGCTTATTATTCCGATTGGAGGAAATTGGGTTTTCTTAAGGATCACAAGATCCGTATTCTAGGAACTTCGCTTCGGCAGTACAGAGCCTTTTTACCATCAGGCAGACCAAAAGTCATTTTATACAGGACTTGGGTTATCAAGTTCCTTCCTCTTCCTTGGTTTCGACAGTCAGAGAGGCCATTGAGTTTTTCGGAGCAGATTCAATTTCCTATTGTTGTTTGGCCACTTGCCAGCAAGCATGGGCAAGGCCGTCGGATCGCTAATAACTTGGATGATTTATGTGAGGCTGTCGAAAATGGGCTAGAAGTATCGCCACAAGGTCAGTGTTTGTTGGAGTTCTCGACAGTTGGTTTCAAGGAGTTGGAATATGTCGTAGTCCGAGATCGACAGGATAATTATTATCTTGCGGGAAATATTGAGAGTGTAGACCCGGTGGGGATCCATTCCAGTGATTCCTATCAAGTCATCCCTAGTCTGACCTTGACGGATACAGAGCACCAGACCTTGCGGGAGGCAGCTTTGTCGATTGTTCGACATCTGAGATTGGTTGGAGCGACCTCCATCAAGTTTGCGCTAGATCCAAAGAGTTACCAATTCTATATTCTTGAGGTCAATCCTTTTGCTTCGGATTCCTTCTCGACCATGTCCATGGCCTTAGGTTATTCGATTTACTACCAGGCCTTATGCTTAAAATTAGGCGACCACCTTTTGGACCTTCCTCATCCTACGATGAAGGGTCTTACAGCCCTGTTTGAACCCACTCTAGATCGTATTTTCTTTAAACTACCCGTCTTTCCAATGGAAAAGGTGACAAAAGTTCTCAATACACAAATTCATTCAGTTGGTGCAATTCATGGGTTTGGTACTAGTTTGGAAGAAGCCTATCAGCAAGCTGTTGAAAATTTTGGTTCGGATCAATGGCCTAAGCATATTCTAAAAGAGGTTTCGGACGATGAACTCATCCAACGGATTGCCAAACGAATGCCATATCGCTTTTCATCTATCTTAGAAGCTTTTCATAGAGGATTCGAAATGGAAGAAGTGAGTGACCTGAGTCGAATGGATCCGTTTCTATCTCCAGTTTTTATATAATCTTTACTTGTATGAGCGACAAGAGAAGGAGCAACTATGTCCTGAGCTAAAATTACGTCCTTTGGATTTAACAGCTGGATTCGGTCAAGTTGGCGAAAGGGTTTCTTACTATACTTCTATCTGTGGCGAGGATGAGGCACCAGATTGGAGTCAATGGAGCTTATTGGTTGATCAAGGCGCTCCAGAAGATTCGAGCCAGATTCTTAGACTAATCATTGAACGTCTGAGAGCAGGAGCATGAAAACTGGAAGAAAAAGTAGTCCCTTCTGAGCACATCGTACCTTTTCGCTGGGACATGAGCTAGATACCTGCTTACGAATCCTCTTTCTGTTTATGAAAGTTACCAGAGTCAAATCGATGGACAGTTTGCTAGGGTAGAATACATGGATTAAAAGAAATTAAAAAAGAGTGGGACAGAAATCGGTAATTCGTTAGAATTCGATTTCGTCGTCCCACTTCCGCACAGTCGAGTAGGTCTGTAAAAGCTGATGAAATCAGCGTAGTAGAGCCCACTCAACCACTGCGTCTTGCTCGACCATCCAAAAACAATTAAGAGGCTAGGACTTTTGTCCCAGCCTCATTTTTGTTAAGTATATGGAATTAAGAATGGCTAACAATACCGATGATGGTATCCACTGCACGTTCCATGGTTTGAAGGCTGACATATTCAAAGCGACCATGCATATTTTCGCCACCAGCGAAAGAGGTTTGGAGTTGGAATTCCCATGAAGGAAATTTTAGACCCATCTGTCCCACCACGGATTGGTTCAATGATTGGTGTAATACCCAAATCTTCCATGACTTCTTTAGCCAAGTTGACTGGTGTCATGTCTTTCTCGATGACTTGTTTCATGTTGTAGTACTGGTCTTTAAGTGTCAAGAGAACACGTTCGGCACCAAGTTCTTGGTTCATCTTGTTTGCGATGTCTTCCATCATGGCTTTACGAGCTTCGAAATTCTCTGTCTCGAAAGTCACGGATGATGTAGCTAGCATGCGCTTCCTCAACAGTTCCATCTACATTCATCAAGTGGTAGAAACCTTGGTAGCCATCCGTTTTTTCAGGGCGGTCTTCTTCAGGGCAGTTGATTGTGGAAGTCAATGGCTAACTGGAGTGCATTCACCATTTGGTTCTTAGCAGTACCTGGGTGCACATTACGCCCTTTGAAGGTAATTTCAGCTCCTGCAGCAGAGAAGGTTTCGTATTGCAATTCACCAAGAGGACCACCGTCCACTGTATAAGCGAAGTCTACATTGAAATCTTCTGCATCAAACTTATCTGCTCCGACTCCGATTTCTTCATCTGGTCCAAAGCCAACTCGGATTTCGCAGTGTTTGATTTCTGGATGAGCATTCAAGTATTCGATGGCTGTCATAATCTCAGCAATCCCTGATTTATCATCTGCACCAAGAAGGGTCGTACCGTCAGTAGTGATCAAGGTTTGACCTTTGTAGTTATGGAGGTTAGCAAAGTCAGCAGGATCTAGTGAATAACCAGAATCACCAAGAGCAAATAGTGCCACCATCATAGTTTTCGATGACTTGTGGGCGGATATTCTCAGCATTGAAATCAGCTGTATCCATATGAGAGATAAAGCCAATCTTTCGGGTGAGACTTGGATCGTTTGCTGGAAGAGTTCCAATAGCAAAACCATTTGGAAGATAGTAGACATTCTGAAGTCCAACTCGTTCCATTTCAGGGAGTAGTACATTCTTTAGCAAACTCTACTTGAGAAGCTGTACTAGGAGTTGTTGTTGAAGTCTCATCAGAGCGAGTGTTGACTTTGACATAGGTTAAAAATCGTTCTAATAATGTTGGGTATTTCATTTGTTTTTCCTTTTCTAGTTCTGTGCTTGTAAAACATAGCGCTTGATAGCAGTAGCGACACCGTCTTCTTCGTTAGAAGTTGTAGTGACATCAGCCAAGGCTTTTGATAGCAGCTGGAGCATTGCCCATAGCAACTCCAAGACCCGCGTACTCAATCATTTCAATATCGTTGTTCTCATCGCCGATAGCCATGACCTCTTGCCTTGGTATTCCCAAGTATTCAGCCAGTGCCTTTAAGCCGGTCGCTTTATTTACCCCTTTAGGAAGGATCTCAAATAGGATCGGTTGGGAGCGAATAGTGTGGAAGCGCTGGGCTAATACTTCTTCATAGGTCTCTTGAAAGACATCAATCTGCTCTTTCTGATCGATAAACATACCTTGGAAAATGGGTTGCGCTTCAAAGACTTCTTCCAAGCCAAGTGACACAGGCACTGCAGAAACGATGCTAGCATCCATTTTAGCTATTTCAGAAGGTTCCTTATTCAAAATGATATAACGATTTAAATCGAATAAACTTAATTGAGGATGAATCTCCTGAGTCAGTTGATCGAGATAAACCAAATCTTCTTCAGATAAGGCATCATAACTGATAACAGACCAATCTGATGATTTAACAGTTGTACAACCATTATTAATCACAGAGTAGGAGTGATTACTTTTGAAGCCGATTTCTTCAAAAATTGGACGAACACCAGAGAGAGGGCGACCTGTACAGATGACGACGTTTACACCAGCAGCTTCAGCATCCAAAAGAGCCTGCTTATTAGCAGGACTAATGGTTTTGTCTGGTGATAAAAGTGTCCCATCTAAATCAATAGCAACTAATCGAATCATAGCTCATCCTCCTTAGCTGGTAGAAAGCTAGCAATGACTTTTCCGATGACTCTCGGTTCCTCTTCTAAAGGAATAATCTTATCACTGTACTTTTTATTGAGAGAAACGAGACGAATCCCTTGTGCTTCACGAAAGACACGCTTGATCAAGGTTTGCCCATCGTACTCAATAGCATAGATGGCACCAGCAGTATCGTAGAAAGTTTGCTTGATTAGGGCAACAGATCCCTTTGGATATTTAGGTTCCAGCGAGTCTGTATGAATCCAAAGTGCTAGATCATAGGCCAGTTTTTGATCAAACCAAACCAAATCTCCCTTAGAAGCACTTTTGACTTGCAGCATAACTATCGAAGACCGTATATGGTGTGTATTTTTTTCTCGATACGTTTCCGTTCAGCCTGTAAAACCAACAAGCGATTGGCTTCCTCTAAGAGTGAATCTTGAAAATCCTCATCCAGTTGCTTATAGATAAACTCAATCTTAGAATCCTCCAAGGTATCTGGTTGTCCATAACGAGGATCTAGGTCAGAGATGGGGATTTCAAAGAAACTAGCAATCTTTTCTAAGTTTTCACTGACTGGGAGAGAAGTCCCTTTTACATAGCCAGTCAAGGTACTAGCTGGGATACCAGTAGTACGAGATAAATCGACCTGTTTCTTATTCTGAACCTTTAATAGTTCTCTTATTTTTTCGGAAATAATGCGCAAAGCCTCTTTATCTTGTGGGCTTGCTTTTCCACGTCCTCTTGCCAAGAGCTTCACCTCCTTTTTACATTACAATTCATTATAGCGAATTAAATCGAAAAAGTAAATAGAAATCCTTTATTGTTCATTAATTATTTTAATTCGAATTAAATAGAAACACAATATATTCTATTAATATATTTTAAAACTTGATATTTTTAGGTATAAGGTCTAAAATAAAGGAAAAGACTTCATGGAGGTAAAAGTATGATTCGGACCGTTCAAATTAAAGATGCAGGTCAAATTCGTGATTTGTGCCACCAGGCATTGGGGTATGATTCGACCCTTGAGAAAGTAACAGCTCAGATCGATAAATTCAAACAGCCAGATTCGGGTCACTTTTGCTTTGTTTACGAAGAGGACCAAACTGGAAGTATTTTAGGCTATGTCGAAGCAGAAGTCTATGAGAGTATATATAGCGATCCGGGTTTAAATGTTTTAGGACTTGCTGTTTTCCCATCTGCTCAAGGACGTGGGATTGGTCGGCAATTGATGGAGCGAGTTGAAGCTCTTGCTCGAACTCATAACTATTCCTTTATTCGTTTGAGTTCTGCCTCTCATCGTAAAGATGCCCATGTTTTTTATGAACATATAGGTTATGAAGGAAATAAAACACAGAAGCGATTTTTGAAAATAATGGATTAAGATAGGCAAAGGCCTATCTTTTTTGTTATAATATACTGAAGAGTTTTATAAGGATGAAAAAATGAATTTAGAAGAATTAAAGAAACGACAAGAGAAGATTCGGAACTTCTCCATTATCGCCCATATTGACCACGGAAAGTCAACCTTGGCGGACCGAATCTTAGAAAAAACTGAGACCGTTTCTAGTCGGGAAATGCAAGCCCAGCTTTTGGACAGCATGGACCTAGAACGGGAACGTGGGATTACCATTAAGCTTAATGCCATCGAGTTGAATTACACGGCTAAAGATGGGGAAACCTACATCTTCCACTTGATTGACACCCCGGGACACGTGGACTTTACTTATGAGGTTTCTCGTTCACTGGCTGCCTGTGAGGGAGCCATTCTTGTAGTGGATGCGGCTCAAGGGATTGAAGCTCAGACTCTAGCCAATGTTTACCTGGCTTTGGATAATGATTTGGAAATTCTTCCAGTCATTAACAAAATCGACTTGCCAGCTGCAGATCCAGAACGGGTACGAACAGAAGTAGAAGACGTCATTGGTCTGGATGCCAGTGAGGCAGTCCTAGCTTCAGCCAAGGCTGGTATCGGGATTGAAGAGATTTTGGAACAAATCGTCGAGAAAGTTCCAGCTCCTACTGGGGATGTTGCTGCTCCATTGCAAGCCTTGATCTTTGACTCAGTATACGACCCATATCGTGGAGTTATCCTTCAAGTTCGGGTGGTTAATGGTATGGTGAAGCCTGGCGACACCATCCAGTTGATGAGCAATGGCAAGACCTTTGATGTGACAGAGGTAGGGATTTTTACTCCTAAAGCGGTTGGTCGTGATTTCCTTGCGACAGGAGATGTTGGTTATATTGCAGCATCTATCAAGACTGTTGCGGACACTCGTGTCGGGGATACGGTGACCCTAGCGACCAATCCAGCAAGTGAGCCCCTTCATGGTTACAAGCAAATGAACCCAATGGTCTTTGCCGGTCTTTACCCAATCGAATCTAAACAAATACAACGATCTTCGGGAAGCTTTGGAAAAATTGCAATTGAAATGACGCTAGTCTTCAATTTGAGCCTGAAACATCTCAAGCCCTTGGTTTTGGTTTCCGTTGTGGTTTCTTAGGACTCCTTCATATGGACGTTATCCAGGAACGCTTGGAGCGCGAGTTCAATATTGACTTGATCATGACAGCGCCGTCTGTAATCTATAAGGTCAATTTGACAGATGGAGAAGTGCTGGATGTGTCCAACCCGTCTGAGTTCCCAGATCCAACCAAGATCGCTTCGATCGAAGAACCTTATGTCAAAGCGCAAATCATGGTGCCGCAAGAGTTTGTCGGAGCTGTCATGGAATTGGCCCAACGCAAACGTGGGGACTTTGTGACCATGGACTACATCGATGAAAATCGGGTTAATGTGATCTATCAAATCCCACTGGCGGAAATTGTCTTTGATTTCTTTGATAAATTGAAATCCTCTACGCGTGGCTATGCAAGCTTTGACTATGAGTTGTCTGAATACCGTCCATCTAAATTGGTTAAAATGGATATCCTTCTCAATGGCGATACCGTCGATGCCCTCAGCTTTATCGTTCACAAGGACTTTGCCTATGAACGTGGTAAATTAATCGTTGAGAAGCTTAAGAAAATTATCCCTCGTCAACAGTTTGAAGTGCCTATCCAAGCAGCCATTGGTCATAAGATCGTTGCACGTACAGATATCAAAGCTCTTCGTAAGAACGTCTTGGCCAAGTGTTATGGTGGGGACGTCTCACGGAAACGGAAGCTTCTTGAAAAACAAAAAGCCGGTAAGAAACGGATGAAAGCTATCGGATCTGTAGAAGTACCACAGGAAGCCTTCTTGTCAGTTCTGTCAATGGATGAGGAGTAAGCTTCTCTTTGAAATATTCGAACAAATCAAACGTCCCGCTAGGGGCGTTTTTGTATCGGACTAGACAAATAGCGCTTTCAAATCTTCATTGAACGTGATACACTAGATGTATCAAAACCCATCACAAAGGAGAGGAAAGATGAAAAATAAGTTCCTACTAGCGACCGTCTCGGTCTTATCAGCTGTTGCCCTTGTAGCTTGTAGCACACCTAAAAAAGAGTCTAGAAAACCATTGTCATCTGAATCTAGTTCCACTGAGGTGGTAAAAAAGAGCAAAAAATCCTCTAGTAAAAAAACCTCTAGCAAGGTAGAATCAAAATCATCGGATGATACCAAGAGTTCTGTCGAAACCAAACGGGTTGGTTCTCCAGATTATGGTTATATCGATATCCCAAGCAAGTGGATTAAATTTACAGATATAGATGGTGGAGACAGCATTCAATTTACGGATGGAAGTGCCTACAACATCGTTACCATGAACGGGTATACCAAAGAGAAAGCAAATGTCGGTGAAGGGGAAGTCTTCAACGCAGAGTTGATTGCGAACCGAATTGCTTACTATTGGAATGACAACAAAGAAGTAGAGAAAATGTGGGGAGCGAAGACCACTGTCTCAGGGAATGAAGCCTTGCAGCTCAATATTATCCTTAAATCTGGACAGTACCTCATTACTTGGGTCTTCCAAAAGGATGATAAGGTATACTTGATGTCTTTTGAAGGGGATCCAGAAACCTTGGCTCAATTTATTCCTTACATTGAGGAAACTTGGAGTTTGGATGAGAAAGGTCCAAATGCCTAATGCATTCGTGAGGAAGTTGCTTTCATTGTCACCAATTTTCAATTGCTGATAGATGAAATTTGAGAAGCTGTGATAAAGCACAGCATCTTGTAATAATCAACTTCTTATAGCCTGGTTAGCAAAGAATCTCTCAGGTTGTATATCCTTAAGAAAGCAGGGACTAATTCAAACAGTTCATCAGTTTGAATTAGTTCTTGTTTTTTGGGTCAGAAATTTAAATGGTCCTTTTAAAATAGAGTATAAGATGTTAGACTAGTGTATATAATCTATCATAAAGGAGAGAAATATGAAAAATAAGTTCCTACTGGCTTCAGTTACGTTTTTGTCTGTTGTTAGTCTTTCTGCTTGTACCAGTCCAAAGAAAGAGTCCAGTAAATCATCTGCAGCGTCTAGCTCCAAGAATGTGGTGAAAGAAGCAACAAAATCAAGTAGCAAGGTAAAGGAAGAACTATCAGATAATAGTGAGAGTCTCGCAGAAACGAAACGAATTGGATCAGCAGATTTTGGGTATGTCAATATTCCAAGTGATTGGGTAAAATATACAAATGAAGAAGGTGGAGATAATATCCAATACGCAGATAAAAACGTGGATAATGCGATTATTTTGAACGCTACTACCAGAGAAAGAGCGCGTGTCACCGAAGAGGAAGATTTTAATGAAGTGATGGCTCAAAGATTTGAGAATGACTTGAACGAAATAAATAAAGTAGTAAAATCGTGGAGATCTACTAGCAAAGTTGGAGGGAATGTAGCCACCCAATTAAACATGATTCTTCAGTCGGGTCGACATGTTACTTGCTGGTTTTTTCAAATAGATGGGAAGATGCATTACATTGCCTGTCTTGGAGATGAAAAAACATTAGCTCAATTAACCTCCTATGTAGAAAACACTTGGAGCCTTGATGGAACAGGTGCCGTGACGGATTAATGCAAAAAGATAGATTGATGAATCTATCTTTTTTTACGGCCTCTATGGTATAATGCTCTTATCCATTTAGCAATTAGAAAGTAGTTTATGTCTCAAGAAATTGACTTAGAAAAATACCATCAGTTAGCGCTTCAAAAACAAAAGGAGCACCGCAAGGTATTGGCGAATCTGAAAAAGAAGCCTCCTAAAAATCTAGATAAAATAGCCCAAGAGATTCACGATGAAGTCTTTCAAGAAATTGATTGTACAGCCTGTGCCAACTGCTGTAAGACCCTAGGACCCGATTTTAAGGAAGCAGATATCACGCGCATCGCCAAGTATTTCAAGATGAAGCTTCCCGCTTTTGAGGCGGAATTTCTTCAAGTCGATGAAGATGGAGATAAGGTTTTTAAATCCATGCCTTGCCCTTTCTTGGGTGGTGATAATCTCTGTTCCATCTACGATGTGCGTCCCTAAGGCTTGCCGAGAATTTCCTCATACAGACCGCAAGAAAATCTACCAGATCAACCATCTGACTATCAAGAATACCCTCACTTGCCCAGCAGCCTATTTATTTGTAGAAAAACTGAAGGATCGTTTGTAATGACATATACATTTTTACTTTTTGACCTAGACCACACCTTGTTGGACTTTGATACAGCGGAGGAAGTGGCCTTAACGCAATTTCTCCAAGATCAGGGGGTTCAAGATATTCAAGCCTTTAAGGATTACTACAAACCCATGAACCAAGGCCTCTGGAAAGATTTGGAGCAAAAGAAGATTAGCAAGAAAGACTTGATTAACAGCCGGTTTGCCATCGCCTTTGCCCATTTTGGAAGACAAGTAGATGGTGAAGAGATGGCCTTGCGCTACCAGGACTACATTAGTCAACAGGGACAGACTTTCCCAGGAGCAGAAGACATGTTAGCTAAGCTAGTAGAAAGAGGTTACCAGATCTACGGTGCTACCAACGGCGTTACTGCCATTCAGCAAGGGCGCTTAAAGCAATCATCCATCACCCCTTATTTCAAAGAAATCTTTATTTCTGAACAATTAGGAACTCAAAAACCGGAAGTGGCCTTTTACGAAAAAGATCGGGAACCTAATCCCAGGATTTGCCAAGGAACAAGCTCTCATGATTGGGGATTCTTTGACGGCGGACATCGCTGGAGGCAATGCTGCGGGGATTGATACCGTCTGGTACAATCCGGATCACAAAGAAAATACCAGTCCAGCAGTGCCGACTTATGAAGTGGATTCTTATGAGGCCTTATTGGCGCTCTTGCGAAAAGATTAGCCTAGTACTGATACCAGTTGCTTTTCAGTTAGAGGTGAAAAAGGAATTGACCTGAAAAGAAGGAGAGTGTAAACGGGGTTAAATGATTAGAAAGAAAGTTTATTTTTTCAATTTCTTATTCGACTAGCTTATATCCTCCTATTAGCTGGTGCAGCTTTCTATCTGTTATGCTTATTGAATGGGATGGATTGGGACCAAGCTACTATCCAGGAAAGAAAAGGGTTTCGAGCGTGGATAATGCTTGGCTGCACGGTTTCTTTCATTCTCATTCGGCAAGTATTCGAATTTGTTCGTCTGATTTGTAAAACAAGCAGAAAAGGCAGAGAGTTTTCGCAGGAATGGAACGAATCAATCTCTTTGCAGGAAATAGAGAAGGAAGCAGACATTTCAGAGAACCGAGGTTGAAAGTTACTAGTATATAAGGGCTATTTGATAACCTATCGCTCTTGTTTCGACTATCTGAGAATAGATGAGGACATTTGGAAAATCCAACTTCAGAAATTTCAAAAGTATAGTTATAGTAGGTACTCTGGTAGAAACAAATCACTTCTTCCTCCTAAGTATTTTCTTGTGTTAAGGGATTTTGGACTACAAGGAATACTATCTCGCTATTAGCTATCAGAAAGAGGAGTGGCATCACTTTTGGTCCTATCTGATCAGGGAATATCCATGGATAGAGTGCAGCGGTGATGTGGAGGAACATCAAATATAAGCGTTTCTTTAAGAACCTGAACAAGCTTTGTTCAAATTTCATTCCATTACAAACTAGCTCTCGGGCTAGTTTTTTGTTATTATGGAAAAATGATTATATTTAAACAAATACCATTCAATATCAAGAAATGGGTCGGCTACCTGGTTCGTGCATTCTTCACAGTGGTCGCTCTCTTGATTTGTTTTCTCTTTTATTTTACTAATCAGGAAGAAAAAGAAATCCAACAGCAAATTTCTGGATTTTATCAGGAAGCGGGATTTAAAGGAGACCTACATTTTAAAGCAGCTAAACTCCATGGGATGTCGACCAAATATGCTTATACCTATCAAGAAAGAGTTGAGGGAAAGACGGTTCAGTTTGACTTTCCCGATGCGACTCATCTATCAAAAGAAGAAACTGGGAAAAACTATGACACGGCAGGAGAACTGGCTCAACATTACAACAGTTGGTTAGTAGCTCCGTTTTTCGAAAGAGCCTTTACGGAATCTCAAGGATTTCAACAATTAAAGCAAGAGATAAAAAGAGCGATTTCATCAACAAGGCCTCGAGGTAAGCGAGGTTCGTCTTCAGTTACCAAATCCAAAATCCCGATTTTGAAGATCAATTGGCAAGAGACTTACTGGCTGCTGAAAAAATGCTGGAGAGACAGATCTTCGAGGAATTCTGACCTTGGATTATGCTACCTACCGCCAAATTAAGGGATTTTCCTTTACCATTACAGTGACTTCCCTCGCCAAAGAATTTGAAGGAAAGCACTTGGATGTATCCGGTCTTCCTCCTGGGAACTATGTGATTGAATCGGATTCCAAAAGATGAAGGATCTTATTACTTTGAGATCGATTAAAAAAATTTTTAATAGTGTCAAGTTTTTTTCTTGACAGGTCTATAAAATGTGTTATAATAGATCATGTGCTAAATAGCTTGTCTATTTCACCGAAAATTAAAATATAGAAAAGAGACTTATAAAAATGGCAGTTAAAATTCGTTTGACTCGTATGGGTTCTAAGAAAAAACCTTACTACCGTATCAACGTAGCAGATTCACGTTCACCACGTGATGGACGTTTCATCGAAACAGTTGGAACTTACAATCCACTTGTTGAAGAAAACCAAGTTACTTTGAAAGAAGACCGCGTTCTTGCATGGTTGGCTGATGGAGCTCAACCTTCAGATACAGTTCGCAACATCCTTTCAAAAGAAGGTGTCTTGAAGAAATTCCACGATTCTAAATTCTCAAAATAATCAAAAAGTAGGTTGATGTATGGATACGATTGAAAATCTTATTATTGCAATTGTGAAACCTTTGATTTCACAACCGGATGCCTTAACCATCAAGATCGAAGATACTCCTGAATTCTTGGAGTACCACCTTGACCTTGATCCTAGCGATGTTGGTCGAGTGATCGGTCGGAAAGGTCGCACCATTTCTGCGATAAGAACGATTGTCTACTCTGTCCCAACTGAAGATAAAAAAGTAAGAATCGTTATTGACGAAAAATAAAAGGCGGGACTCTGTCCCGTTTTTTTGTTGCAAGGAGAAGGAATGAGAGATTTAACAGTTAGACAACTAGAGGAATACTTACTTGATCATTATCAACAATCTAGAACAGAAGAAGGACTTTTTATCAAACTAGTGGAAGAAGTTGGAGAAGTCGCTGAGGTTTTAAATGGACGTTCAGGTAGAAAAGAAGGTGTCCAAGATTCAAACGAGGTATTGGCAAAGGAGTTGGCAGATATCATTCATTACACAGTGGCAATTGCAGCTATCAACCATATCGACCTAACGAAGACCATTTTTGAAAAAGACAAGAAGGCAGCCATCAAGTATCAGCATGAACAAGATTTGGAAGGCTTTTTAGCAAGAAAGTCCATTTGAGAAAATCTATTGAACGTGATAAAATAAAACCTAAGAATGTTAAGTGAATTGTTGTTTAGAAGGAGTTATTTTGATATGAACCGATTTGAAGTAACTACAAAGATTGGTTGTCTCTCTGTTACTTATAAAAAGGGAAATAAAATACTAGTTTGTTTAAATGGTGCTGGTTTGATACCAAGTTATGAAAATTTCCTACCAATCCTTGAAAAACTTCCTTCCTCAATAGGTTACTTAACGATTGATTTTCCGAATACAGGCAGGAGTCCGATTCATAGTCAAACAGGAATTAATTTGGACAATCTTGTTGAAGCAGTATTCGAAATCCTGAAAGGGTTGGAAATTTCCGATTATATACTTTGTGTTCATAGTTTAAGTGGTGTTTTGGCTTTAAAGTTACTGAGTAAACCAATTAAGTGTCAAGCTTTGATAGCAATTGAACCAACAACAAAAAATATAATGTTTGCTGATTTTTCAAAAAATCCTTATCCAGAAATGGAAGAGCAAATGAGGATGATTGAAGAATGTGGTCCGGAAAATTATTTTAAGGGACTAACTCATGCAACATTTGAACCTGAAACTGATAGACTGATTTGGGAATTGATGGAAGAAAAGGGCTTAGAATTGGAAAAGAAAGTTCCTGGATTTCAGATATCAGTAAATATTACCGCTGAAGATTTTGATAGTTTGACCTTAGCAGATAATATTCCTGTTTTCGTATTTTGTCAGGCGTACAGAGAAAAAGAGTACAGAGATTCAGAATATTGGAATTCAAATACGAAACTCATTCTAGGTGGAAACCACCACTATCTACACTGGTCAGAATCGGAAAAAATTGCAACTCTTATTAGAGAACTGTAAAGATAAATTAATTAAAAGAGGAATGTAGTGAAATCATGAATTATTTTAACGTTGGGAAAATTGTAAATACCCAAGGCTTACAAGGAGAGATGCGGGTCTTGTCTGTGACAGACTTTGCGGATGAGCGCTTTAAAAAAGGAGCAGAGTTGGCCCTCTTTGATGAGAAGGATCAGTTTGTCCAAACGGTGACCATTGCTAGCCACCGCAAGCACAAGAACTTCGATATCATCAAGTTTAAGGATATGTACCATATCAATGCCATCGAAAAATTCAAGGGCTTTAGCCTCAAGGTTGCGGAAGAAGACTTGACGGATTTGGATGAGGGCGAGTTTTATTACCATGAGATCATCGGCCTTGATGTTTATGAAAATGACCAGCTAATCGGTCAGATCAAGGAAATCCTGCAACCAGGTGCCAATGATGTCTGGGTAGTCAAACGCAAAGGCAAACGAGACCTTCTCTTGCCTTATATCCCACCAGTGGTGCTCAATATCGATATCCCGGGTAATCGGGTCGATGTGGACATCTTAGAAGGGTTAGACGATGAAGATTGATATTTTAACCCTCTTTCCAGAGATGTTTTCGCCTTTGGAGCACTCGATCGTCGGCAAAGCGCGTGAAAAGGGACTCCTTGAGATCAAACTACCATAATTTTCCGTGAAAATGCGGAGAAGGCACGCCACGTCGATGATGAGCCCTATGGTGGCGGGCAAGGTATGCTTCTACGAGCGCAGCCGATCTTTGATGCCTTTGATGCCATTGAGAAAAAGAATCCGCGCGTGATCTTACTGGACCCTGCTGGTCGGACCTTTGATCAAGCCTATGCTGAAGAATTAGCTCAGGAAGAAGAATTGATCTTTATCTGTGGTCACTATGAAGGCTACGATGAACGGATCAAGACCTTGGTGACAGATGAGATTTCTCTGGGAGATTATGTTCTGACGGGCGGTGAGCTAGCAGCCATGACCATGATTGATGCGACAGTCCGCTTGATTCCAGAGGTGATCGGAAAAGAGTCCAGCCACCAGGATGATAGTTTTTCGTCTGGTCTCTTAGAGTATCCTCAATACACACGGCCTTATGAATACCGAGGGATGACGGTTCCAGATGTCCTCATGAGTGGTCACCATGAAAATATCCGTCAATGGCGTCTTTACCAGAGTTTGAAAAAGACCCTGGAGCGTCGCCCTGATCTGCTAGAAAACTATGAATTGACAGCAGAAGAAGAGAAGATGTTGGAGCAAATTAAACAAGAAGACTAACAGCGACAGCTGTTTTTCTTTTGCCCTAAAATTAGAAAAAATCTTTCCCATCCTACTAGTTATTGGTAACAAAATGTGGTATTCTTATGAAGAGAGAACAGATATGAAAAAAAGTTTTTGGTGGGGATTGCAATGGGCAAAAAAATAGGAAAATCAGTCTTTACAACGGGTGTCGCTGCGACAACCCTCTTTTCAGGTTTGGCTGGGACATAAGACGCAAGCGGAGGAGATCACTCAGAAGGATGCTGCTGATCAGCAGTCGACGGATGTGACTGGAATGGATTCAAGTTTTATGGATATGAATATCTTAAATGAACAGTTGTTAAAAGCTGAAAAAAGAGTAGAAGACCAACGTTTGCGCTTGAACCAGGCTCAATCTGAATACAATGTAGCCAAGTCTGGTCTTGAAGCTGCTGAAGCTAACTTACAGAATACTGAAACAAGGATTCAAAGACTCCAATCAAAGCTCCATTAGCAAAACTGAAAATGAAGTTGCGGTTGCAGAAGCAGTTGTTACTTTAGAAGAAGACAAGGTACGCCAAGCAACAGAAGCCGATCACCAAGTCCGTTCTGCCATCAAGAATCAAGAGAATAAAATTGCTGCCCAACAGTTGCTCGTTGATATCGCACGAAATGAATTGAGAAAAGCCAAACAACCCATCCAGAATGATGAGACAGTATTAGCCAACGCACAGCAAAAAGAGGAGCAGGCGCAAAACGAATTAAAAATAGCTCAAGCATTAGTAGTTAATCTGACAGAAACTCATGCCAATGTGCCTCAGGTCTTAAAGCAGGTTTCTAGTGAGATTGCTGGCGCACAGGAGAAAATTGAGCGATTAGCCCATCAAATTTCCCTAAAAGAAGTGGAGTTAGAACAGGTCCGTGAAGCTGCAATGCTAAGTCCCATCAATCTTCAACAGGCAAGCTATGAGACCTTTGCTTCAAGAGTGGGCCAAGGCAGGTGACCAAGGCGCTGTCGAAGCCTTGTCTCTTTATCGCCGTAGGAGTGAAGAGGACCAGCTGACAGGTGGAAAGGTCACTAGATTAGATAACGTCTTAAAAGCGTTAGAAATCGTAGATACGATTAATCAGTACCGTCGCCAGGCTGGTTTAGAGGAGCTCTTGGTAGATCCTTATCAATTGCCTGCTAGTCAACTTCAAACAGAGTATTATGTAAAACATCGAAAAGGCTTGTCCAGTTACCAAGAGAATGAGAATGTTTCCTGGGGCTATCGACCTAGAGAAGCGGTTGCCTTCTGGTATAGTGAAAAAGACCACTATCGTCAATTAGCCAAGCAATTCAATTTACCGACGGATGAAAGTCAGCTAGATCCTAGTCAGATCTTCAGAAAAGTGGGACCGGAGCTATTTGCTAAGGTTGGCCACTATATCCACATGATGGGGAATCAATACAAGGCCATTTCAGTTGCCTATGATCCAGATTTAGAAGTATCTCAAGCAGCTTTCTTTGAAGAAGGAGCCCGCTTTATACCAGTGAAGAACTGATCAAGTGGATGAGAAAAGTTGCCAATGCAAGGACGACAAAAGCGGATGTGAAGGCTGTAAAAAATACATTGGAGAGCCTAAAGGTTGAAAAGATTAACCAAGAATCTCGTATCAATATCCTTTCTGGGCATTTATTCGATGTCAAGAATTCTCTTGCAAGTCATGAGCAACTATTGGCGCGTGCTCAGCGTAACCTAGCTTCAGCGATGAAGAAATGGCAGGCTGCGTCGATAGAAGTCAAGGAAGCGGAAAACTCACTGGCAGTATCACGGGCTCGGATACAAGGTAGTATTAGCCCAAAAGAAGAAGCCTTGAAAAATGTTGTTCTAGCATTAGAAGAAGATAAAAAGCAATTAGAAGTTTTACAGAATGCAGCGAAAGAGACTGCATCTAAGCTTGAAGGAGCACATGCCCAACTTCAAATTGCTCAAAAACAATTAACACAAGCCAAAGGTCATCTAAAACTGTTTACCAATTCATCTGAACTGCTAGTTGATGCCCAGGCCTTGGTGGCTTCCGCAAAAACTGAACTCGAAGAGAAAAAAGTAGAATTTGAAACAGCCTTTGCAAGTTTTATGGCTTATCAAAAAGAAGCTAGTGAGTTCAGGAGTCGGATAGAGAAAATTCAGTCAATTGAGGATGGAAATAAATCTGCACTAGCAGGAGAAGAGGAAGTTACTGATCAGGACCAAGTTTCGTTACTGGCTTCTACTCAATCAGAAGATCACTTTCAAGACGAACCTAACCTTGAGAAAGCTACTGGAAAAGACGAACACAAAAGTAAAAAGGGATTATCCAAATGGTTCCGAGGGCTTGGGTTTAAAAAAGATGAATAGTTGTTAAAGTGAGAGTGGGACAGAAATCGGTAATTCGTTAGAATTTGATTACGTCGTCCCACCTCCGCACAGATGAGTAGGCTGTAAAAGCTGATGAAATCAGCGTAGTAGATCCCACTCAACCACTGCGTCTTGCTCGATAATCCAAAGACAATTGAGAGGCTAGGACTTTTGTCCCAGCCTCTTTTTTGTTCTGTCAAAAACTGATGCAGAGTTTAAGAGTCAAGTAGCTAGATTTAAAGAGAGAATGATGGATGATTTTAAAGAAATTGATAGAAAATGAAAGAAAATGATATTTAGTGCTTGACTTTGAAAGATAAGAGAGTATAATAGTCCTTGTAATCGTTTCCGAAAGGAGGTTATATGTTAAAATCTGAACGAAAACATATCATTTTAGAAAAGGTTATCAAAGAGCGAATCGTCTCTATTGAGGATTTAGTTCAAGAGCTAAACTCATCAGAATCAACGGTTCGACGCGATTTAGATGAACTAGAAGCTGAGAATAAACTAAGACGAATTCACGGTGGGGCTGAAAGTCTTCATTCCTTGCAGGAAGAAGAAAGCAATAAAGATAAAGCAATCAAAAACGTTCAAGAAAAATCTGCTATTGCAAAAAAAGCAGCAGAATTGATCAAAGATTTTGAAGTTGTCTTTATCGATGCAGGGACCACCAATGAATTATTAGTCCATGAATTGGCCAATCCAACCGTTACAGTTGTGACCAATTCCATTCACCATGCAGCGAGTTTAGTGGAGAGAGATATTCCGACGGTCATCATCGGGGGATGGTCAAAACTTCGACTGACGCTAGCATCGGCGGGATGGCCTTGAATCAAATCGGTCAGTTAAGTTTCGATCGAGCTTTTATTGGGATGAATGGCGTCGACCTAGAGTCGTACAGCACACCGGATCTTGAAGAGGGGGCCGTCAAACGGGCCATTTTAGAGAATGCAAAGAATACTTACATTCTCCTAGACTCGTCAAAACTTGGGCGGACATCTTTTGGTTAAAGGTAGCTCCGGTGAAGAGAGCAACCATCATTACCAATGCTTCAGATACGGAAATCCTTTCTAAATTAAAAGAAAAAACGGAGGTTATTGAGGTTTGATTTATACAGTTACATTAAATCCAGCGATTGATTACATCGTCCGTCTCGATCATGTAGAGACAGGGGCGGTCAATCGGATGGCTTCGGAAGATAAATTCGCCGGTGGTAAAGGAATCAATGTCAGTCGTGTCTTAAAGCGTCTCGATATCGAGAACACAGCGACTGGATTTATCGGTGGTTTTCACAGGACGCTTCATTGAAGACGTACTGACCAGCGAAGCTATTTCAACCAACTTTGTGACAGTGGACCAAGATACACGGATCAATGTCAAGATCAAAGGCCGATGAGGAAACAGAGATCAATGGGAATGGTCCAGAAGTGACGGAAGCTCAGTTGCAAGAATTGCTCAACATCTTATCGAGCTTAACAGCAGATGATGTGGTAGTCTTTGCAGGATCTGCCCCATCTTCACTTGGGAATGCTGTTTACAAACAATTGATCGCAGCAACTCGTGCGACAGGTGCGCAAGTCGTTTGTGACTTTGAAGGGCAAACCTTGATTGATTCCTTGGAGTTCAATCCCCAATTGGTCAAACCAAACAACCATGAGTTGGGAGCTATTTTTGGTGTTACCTTGACGGAATTGCCAGAAATTGAACGCTACGCCAAAGAAATCTTGGCCAAGGGCGCACAAAACGTCATTATTTCCATGGCGGGTGATGGTGCTCTTCTGGTAAGTCCTAGTGGCACTTACTTCGCAAAACCAATCAAGGGTCAAGTGAAGAATTCTGTCGGGGCTGGAGATTCCATGGTGGCAGGTTTCACTGGGAAAGCTCGCAACGACGGGAGATGTCATCGAAGCCTTCAAATGGGGCGTGGCTTGTGGCACAGCAACCACCTTCTCAGATGATTTGGCGACAGCTGACTATATTAAAGAAACTTATGAAAAAGTAGAGGTAGAAAAACTATGAAAATTCAAGACGTTTTAAATAAAAACGTGATGTTGTTTGACCTTCAGGCAACAGATAAAGAGGGCGTGATCAATGAGATGGTCCAATCGCTCGTTGACAATGGTGTGGTGACAGATTTTGAAACCTTTAAAACTGGAATCATGAACCGTGAAGCACAAACTTCAACTGGTTTGGGTGACGGAATTGCTATGCCTCACAGCAAAAATGAAGCTGTCAAAGAAGCAACAGTCTTGTTTGCAAAATCAAACAAGGGTGTGGACTATGCATCGCTTGATGGACAACCAACAGACTTGTTCTTCATGATCGCGGCTCCAGAAGGAGCAAACGACACTCACTTGGCAGCCCTTGCTGAATTGTCTAAGTACTTGATGAAACCAGGATTTGCGGACAAACTTCGCCAAGCAAGCACTCCTGATCAAGTGATCGCAGCCTTTGATGCAGAAGAGCAAGAAGCTGCAGCTGAAGAAGCGAAAAAAAGCAGAAGCAGTCAAAGAAGCAGCTTCATCTGACAAACCGCTCATCGTTGCTGTTACAGCATGTACAACTGGTATCGCCCACACTTACATGGCAGAAGAAGCCCTCATCAAAAAAGGTGAAGAAATGGGTGTTACGGTCCGCGTTGAAACCAACGGTGCATCTGGTGTCGGCAACCGCTTGACAGCTGAAGAAATCGCAAAAGCTGAAGGGGTCATCATTGCTGCAGATAAGGCAGTTGAAACCGCTCGTTTCGATGGCAAAAAATTGATCTCTAAACCAGTCGCAGCTGGTATCCGTCAGACAGAAGAATTGATCCAAACCATCTTGGATGGCAAAGCAGATGTCTTCCACGCTGAAAATGCTGCACAAGCTAGCGCTAGCCAAGAAAAATTGAGCTTGGGTGGAGCCTTCTACAAACACTTGATGAGTGGGGTTTCTCAAATGCTTCCATTCGTTATCGGTGGTGGAATCTTGATTGCCCTTGCCTTCTTGATCGACCAAATTCTTGGAGTGCCTCAAGATCAATTGTCTCAACTTGGTTCATACCATGAATTAGCAGCTCAATTCAAAACAATCGGTGGTGCAGCCTTTGGCTTCATGCTTCCTGTACTTGCAGGTTACATCGGATTCTCAATCGCTGAAAAACCTGGTTTTGTAGCAGGGTTTATCGCTGGATCTATTGCTAGCTCAGGGATCAGCATTTGGAAATATCGCCTACGGCGCTGCTAAAGGTGAGTTGCCAGGAGCAGTATCATCTGGTTTCCTTGGTGCCTTAGTTGGTGGTTTCTTAGCAGGTGGAGTGATTCTTGTTCTTCGTAAAGCTCTAGCAGGTCTTCCACGTTCTCTTGATGGTATCCGTTCAATCCTTCTCTTGCCATTACTTGGTGTTGGTTTGACAGGATTCTTGATGTTCCTCATCAATATTCCAATGGCTGCTATCAATACTGGTCTTAACAACTTCCTTTCAAGCTTGTCAGGTAGCTCAGCTGTCCTTCTTGGACTTCTCGTCGGCGGTATGATGGCTGTCGATATGGGTGGACCAGTTAACAAAGCCGCTTATGTCTTCGCTACAGGTACACTTGCTGAATCTGTTGCTTCAGGTGGTTCTATTGTTATGGCAGCCGTTATGGCGGCTGGTATGGTTCCTCCATTGGCAGTATTCGTAGCAACTGTCTTGTTCAAAGATAAATTCACACAAGAAGAACGCGATTCAGGTTTGACAAACATCGTTATGGGTCTTTCCTTCATCACAGAAGGTGCCATTCCATTTCGGTGCAGCTGACCCAGCTCGTGCCATCCCTAGCTTCATTGCAGGTTCAGCATTGACAGGTGCCCTTGTTGGTCTTGCAGGCTTGAAACTTATGGCTCCTCACGGAGGAATCTTCGTGATCGCTCTTACATCAAATCCACTTCTTTATATCTTATTCGTATTGATCGGTGCAGTTGTAAGTGGTATCTTGTTCGGATTGCTTCGCAAACCTAAAAACTAAATCATGATTAAAAGGTTGGGATTTCCCCAGCCTTTTTCTTCTCTCTCTGATAGAAAACAGTGTGAAAAGACATGGTTCTGCAATAGAATCTTGATTTAATTTATGGTATAATTTTCATAACGCTTATTTTTAGGAGAACAAGTATGGATATCCAACGTGAAAAAGAATTCGTCAGCCAGTATCATTATGATGCTCGTAACTTTGAATGGGAAAAAGAAAATGGAACTCCCGAGACAAAAGTAGACGTCAACTTTCAATTGATTCAACGCGATACAGAGTTAAAGACAACCTCTTTAATCGTTATTTTGACCTATATGATTGTCTTTGATGGCTTTGTTATCAGCGGGACCATTACCCAAATCAACCACATTCACAATCGTTTGGTCAGCGAGCCAAGTGAGTTCAGCAAAGAAGAAGTGGAAGAACTAGCTCGTCCTTGCTTGAATATGCTGAATCGTTTGACCTATGAGGTAACTGAAATCGCTCTTGATTTACCAGGTATTAATTTGGAGTTTTAATGCATGAAATTAGCAGTCATCACAGATTCTTCTGCCTATCTATCAGATGAATCAAGAGGACACGATAATTTATTTGTCCTAGATATTCCAGTTGTCATTGATGGAGTATCTTACGTAGAAGGTAAAAATCTGACAGCAGAAGAGTTCTATCAAAAGATGGAAGCTTCTTCTGAACTTCCGAAAACCAGCCAACCTAGTATCGCGGAATTAGAAGAACTCTTACCGCAACTAGAGGCTAAAGGCTATACCCATGTTTTAGGGATTTTCCTTTCTTCTGGTATTTCTGGTTTCTATCAGAATATCCAGTATATGAAAGATGAATTCCCAAATCTTACGATAGCTTTTCCAGATTCTAAGATTACCAGCGCACCTCTTGGGTGGATGGCTGAAGAAGCAGTTAAATGGGCTGATGAAGGCCGTTCTTTTGATGAAATTCTAGCCAACATCCAGACACAAATCGATGGGACTTCTGCCTACATCATGGTTGATGATCTCAATCACTTGGTCAAAGGGGGTCGTCTCTCCAATGGAGCGGCGATTCTAGGGAATCTCCTCAGCATCAAGCCCATCCTCTATTTTAACGAGGAAGGTGTGATCGAGGTATACGAGAAAGTCCGGACTGAGAAAAAAGCCATCAAACGCTTAGCTGAGATTGTCAAAGAAGGAACTGCAGATAAAGACTATCAGATCATTATCATCCATGGGAATGCACTGGATAAAGCAGAAACGCTTCGAGATATTCTTCATCAAGACGGTTTTGCTGGTGAGATTCCATTTGCGACCTTTGGCAGTGTCATTGGTACGCACTTAGGAAATCATAGTGTTGCTATCAGTTTTGTACCGAAAGTATAAGGAGAAAACATGCCAATTAAAGTAGTGATTGCAGGGTTTTAAAGGGAGAATGGGCCAAGCGGCTTATCACATGGTGTTAGAAGACCCCGAGCTTGAACTAGTTGGCTTGGTTGATCCCCATGCGTCTGAAAACGAGCTGGCAGGGTGTTCCAGTCTTTCATGACAAAGAAGGGGTTTTGTCGCTGGATGCGGATGTGTGGATTGACTTCACCATCCCTAAAGTTGCTTATGAACATACCCGCTTTGCTTTGGAGCATGGACTAGCGCCTGTGGTTGGGACAACTGGATTTACAACAGAAGAAATCACTGACTTGATTGAATTGTCTCGTGAGAAGAATCTTGGAGGCCTCATCGCGCCAAACTTTGCTATTGGGTGCAGTCTTGCTCATGCAATTTGCAGCGCAGGCAGCTAAGTATTTCCCGAATGTAGAGATCATCGAGTTGCATCATGATAAGAAGAAGGATGCACCGAGTGGGACTGCTGTGAAGACAGCTGAGCTGATCAGTCAGGTCCGTCAACCACAAGAACAGGGAGCGCCAGATGAAGAAGAGAGTCTTCCAGGTGCTCGCGGTGCTAACTACCAAGGCATGCACATCCATTCGGTTCGTTTGCCTGGTCTGGTAGCCCATCAAGAAGTGATTTTCGGTAGTCAAGGAGAAGGATTGACCTTACGCCACGATTCCTACGATCGGGTGTCCTTCATGACAGGGGTCAATCTAGGAGTAAAAGAAGTAGTCAAGCGTCATGAGCTTGTCTATGGTTTAGAACATCTATTATGAGATTAAAAAAACTGCCTTCTGAATTTCAGGAGGCTTTGCCAATATTAGAAAAGATTCGAAAAGCTGGATATGAAGCTTATTTCGTCGGGGGCTCTGTACGGGATGCCATTTTAGGTCGTCCCATCCACGACGTCGATATCGCTTCCTCCTCTTACCCGGAAGAGACCAAGGCTATTTTCGAGCGGACCATTGATGTCGGGATTGAACACGGGACGGTCCTGGTTCTTGAGAATCATCAAGAATATGAAATTACCACTTTTCGGACAGAGGATGTCTACGTCGACTTTCGAAGACCCAGTGCGGTTAATTTTGTCCGTTCCTTAGAAGAAGATCTCAAGCGCCGCGATTTCACCGTCAATGCCTTTGCCTTGAGTGAAGAAGGGGAAATTATTGACCTCTTCAAGGGACTAGAAGATTTGGAGAACCGGATCCTAAGAGCTGTTGGTGTAGCGACAGAACGCTTTAACGAAGATGCTCTTCGAATCATGCGTGGTTTTCGCTTTCAGGCCAGTCTTGGATTTGATCTAGAAGAAGCAACCTTTAAGGCCATGACAGATTGCGCTCCCTTGCTGGAGAAAATCTCTGTCGAGCGAGTCTTTATTGAGTTGGATAAGCTACTTTTAGCTCCTTTTTGGCGTAAGGGTTTGGAGGGTGTGATTGCTAGCCAAAGCTATCAGTACCTCCCTCTCTTACAAAACAGCCAATCGTCACTAGAGAAACTGTTCCAGCTGTCCATGGATTATACCTTTACGAGTTCCGAGCAAGCTTGGGCTGCTTTACTCTTGACCTTAGATGAGAATAAGGTCTCTGCTTTTTTCAAGAAATGGAAAACCTCTCGTGACTTCGCTAAGAAGGTGGAGCAGTTGGTTGAAATCTACCGTTTGCGTGAAAGACTAGTTTAAATCGTCGGGATGTCTATCGCTATGACCGTAGCCTTCTCTTGTCAGCGGAAGAACTGCGTCAGGCTCATGGATTGCCCGTAGATTTCCAAGTCATCGAAGAAATGTATGATTCTCTAGCGATCCATGATAAGCAAGAAATCGTGGTCAACGGTGGGATGTTGATGAAGGAATACGGCTTAAAACCAGGTCCAGGTCTAGGACAAGTGCTTTCTGCCATAGAATGGGCCATTGTAGATGGTGAATTAGAGAATGACAAACAAGCCATTGGTGATTTTTTGAGTCGCTATCTTGAAGCCAAGAAGGGGGAAGCATGAGCGATTTTATTGTTGAAAAACTAACCAAGTCCGTCGGGGATAAGACGGTCTTTAAAGATATTTCTTTTATCATTCATGAGCTGGATCGGATTGGACTAATCGGGGTCAATGGGACAGGGAAAACGACTCTCTTAGATGTTTTGTCAGGTCGTGCAGGCTATGACGGAGATCGTTCCCCTTTTTCTGCTAAGAATGACTATAAGATTGGTTATCTAACCCAAGAACCTCAATTTGATGATAGCAAGACGGTCCTTGATACTGTTTTGTCAGAAGATGTGAAGGAACTTCAATTGATTCGTCAATATGAATTGTTGACGAGCCAGTATGATGAGAGTCAGCAAGCGAAACTGGAAAAAGTCATGGCGGAGATGGACTCTCTCAATGCTTGGGAAATCGAAAGCCAAGTCAAAACAGTCCTGACCAAGCTGGGGATTCAGGATTTGTCTGCTAAGGTGGGGAGTTTGTCTGGTGGCTTGCGTCGCCGTGTCCAGCTGGCACAAGTTCTCCTAGGAGACCATGATTTGCTGCTGTTAGATGAGCCGACCAACCATCTGGATATTGATACCATCGAATGGTTGACCAATTTCCTTAAGAACTCTAAGAAAACCGTACTTTTCATCACCCATGACCGCTATTTCTTGGACAATATTTCAACTCGTATTTTCGAACTGGACCGTGCTGGTCTAGTCGAATACCAAGGAAATTATCAGGATTATGTTCGCTTAAAAGCTGAGCAGGACGAACGGGACGCAGCTCTACTTCACAAGAAGCAACAACTCTATAAGCAAGAATTGACCTGGATGCGTCGTCAACCGCAGGCGCGTGCTACTAAGCAACAGGCTCGGATCAATCGTTTCCACGACCTCAAAAAGGACCTATCTCACCAGGCGACAGAAACAGATCTAGAAATGTCCTTTGAAACCAGTCGAATCGGTAAGAAAGTCATCGAATTTCAAGATGTCGATTTCGCCTATGATCAAGTACCGATTCTGCAGCGGTTTAATCTTTTGGTTCAAAACAAAGATCGGATTGGTATTGTAGGAGATAATGGAGTTGGGAAGTCAACCTTGCTCAACCTCATTGCTGGGAAACTTCAACCAACTGCTGGGAAGGTCATTATTGGAGAAACGGTACGGATTGCTTACTTCTCGCAACAGATCGAAGGCTTGGACGAAAGCAAGCGGATGATCAACTTCCTGCAAGAAGTAGCGGAAGAAGTCAAGACCAGCGCAGGATCTACCTCAATCGCTGAATTGCTGGAGCAATTTCTCTTCCCTCGTTCGACCCACGGCACCTTGATTGAAAAACTATCTGGTGGTGAGAAGAAACGCTTGTATCTTTTGAAGCTCCTCATTGAAAAACCAAATGTCTTGCTTTTAGACGAGCCGACCAATGATTTGGATATCGCGACCTTGACAGTGTTAGAGAATTTCCTACAAGGGTTCGGCGGTCCGGTCATCACGGTTAGTCACGACCGTTATTTTCTAGATAAGGTTGCTTCTAAGATTCTAGCTTTTGAAAATGGTGGTATTCGTGAGTTTTTTGGAAATTATACGGATTACCTAGATGAGAAAAAGTTTGAGCTAGAAATGGTTGCCGAAAGTAGCAAGTCTGAAAAAGAAAAGGTAGTCAAAGTCCGAGAAGAAAAGAAACGGATGAGCTACCAGGAAAAGCAGGAGTGGGCGACCATTGAGAGTGAGATCGAAGAGATTGAAAACAAGATTGCAACCATCGAGGCTGAGATGAATGAGAATGGTTCTGACTTCGGTAAGTTGTCCAGTCTCCAGCGTCAGATGGATGAAGAAAACGAGCGGCTCTTAGCCAAGTACGAACGCTATGAGTACTTGAGTGAGCTGGCAGAAAACTAAAGGAGGAAGGATGCACCATATTAGTAAATACAGTCTTTTGCTGTCATCATTTTTATTCTGTGGCATTGGCTTTGTTCTCTTTGTAAATCCAATCGAAAAAATTGCCACCTTTAGTTGGTTGATTTCTCTGGGCTTTTTCTTGATTTCAGTTTCGCGTTTGTCTCGTTACTATCGTCTACGGACCCAAGCGACCTTGTCAGATCCTTATCTGTTCCAGAGTGTGGTCTCACTGGTCTTTGCAGTCTATCTCTTGCTATATGGCTACAAGACCTTGCCAATCGTCTTTCCGATTACACTAGGTATTTGGCTCTTGTATAAGTCTGGCTTGAGTTTGAAAAAGGCCCATTACCTATCCAAACGATCTGAAGAATTATCCAAGAAGTTTACATTTTGGGGGCTGATTGAGCTGTTTATAGGTTTATTTCTCATTGTCAGTCCACTATCTATTAGTATCTTCTTGTTACATATTTTGGGCTTGTTCTTCTTCGTGATTGGGGTCCAATCCTTGAGGCTCTTTTTAAAACTTCATAACGAAGAGTAATGAACTCCTGTCTGTGTTTTTGCAGACAGGTTCTTTTTTTTGTAAATGAAATTGAGAGAATTCTTGAAAAACAATTGAAACCCTTTTCACATTTGGTATACTAGTGTCAAGAGAATAGGAACAAAGGAGTGTAAAATGTCCAAAAAAATTATTGGTATTGACTTAGGTGGAACATCGGTCAAATTTGCCATTTTGACGCAAGAAGGAGAGATTCAAGAGAAGTGGTCTATCAAGACCAATATCCTCGACGAAGGAAGCCATATCGTTCCTGATATCATCGCTTCCATTAAACACCGCTTGGAATTGTTGAACTTATCCGCAGAAGATTTTATTGGAATCGGGATGGGTTCTCCTGGTGCAGTGGATCGCTTCGAAGGAACTGTCGTTGGAGCCTACAACCTCAACTGGAAAACTGTACAGCCTATCAAGAAAGATATTGAATCTGCCTTGGGAATTCCTTTCTTCATCGATAATGATGCCAACGTAGCTGCCCTTGGTGAACGTTGGAAAGGTGCTGGTGAAAACCAACCGGATGTCGTCTTCATGACACTTGGAACTGGTGTTGGTGGCGGTATCGTAGCAGAAGGAAAACTCTTGCACGGTGCAGGTGGTGTTGCTGGTGAACTTGGCCATATCACAGTTGATTTTGATCGTCCATTTGATTGTACCTGTGGGAAGAAAGGTTGCTTGGAAACAGTAGCTTCAGCGACTGGTATTGTCAATTTGACCCGCCGTTATGCAGATGAATACGCAGGAGATGCGACCTTGAAACGTCTCATTGATGATGGCGAAGAAGTCACAGCTAAGACAGTCTTTGATCTTGCTAAAGATGGAGATGAGTTGGCCTTGATTGTCTACCGTCATTTCTCTCAATACTTGGGTATTGCTTGCGCCAACATCGCTAGTGTCTTGAACCCAGCCAACATTGTCATCGGTGGTGGTGTATCAGCAGCAGGACAATTCCTCTTGGATGGGGTTCAAAAGGTCTTTGACGAGAATACCTTCCCACAAGTCCGTACGTCAACCCAATTGGTGCTTGCTAATCTTGGAAATGATGCAGGAGTTATTGGAGCTGCGTCACTTGTCCTACAATAGAATCTATCAGAAAGAGATCCAAATCGAATCATTTGGACCTCTTTTCTTTTATCCTGTGTTATAATGTAGGTATTACAGTATTTAAGGAGATTGAATGACAAAAGCAGATATCCTTTTTAAAGAAAATATTCGAAGAATTATGGAAGAAGGCGTCTGGTCTGAGCAAGCTCGGCCCAAGTACAAGGATGGCACAACAGCCAATTCCAAGTACATCACTGGAGCTTTTATGGAGTTTGATCTGGCCAAGGGCGAGTATCCTATTACAACTCTTCGTCCTATTGCCATCAAGTCGGCTATCAAGGAGATGCTCTGGATCTACCAGGACCAGTCCAATAGTCTGGAACTTCTAAATGATAAGTATCAGGTCCGCTATTGGAATGATTGGGAAGTGGGAGACACGGGAACGATTGGAGAGCGGTATGGTGCTGTCGTTAAAAAGCACGACATCATCAACAAGATTCTCAAACAGCTGGAAGCCAATCCCTGGAATCGTCGCAATATCATTTCTCTTTGGGACTACCAAGCCTTTGAGGAGAGCGAAGGACTCTTACCTTGCGCTTTTCAAACCATGTTTGATGTGCGTCGTGTCGATGGTGACATCTATCTGGATGCAACCTTAACCCAACGTTCCAATGACATGTTGGTGGCCCACCATATCAATGCTATGCAGTATGTAGCTCTTCAGATGATGATCGCCAAGCACTTTGGCTGGAAGGTTGGCAAGTTCTTTTACTTTATTAACAACCTGCACATCTATGATAACCAATTCGAACAGGCAGAGGAATTGCTTCGAGCGCGAGCCCATCTGATTGCCAGCCTCGTTTGGTATTGAATGTACCAGATGGCACCAATTTCTTTGAGATTAAAGCCGAGGACTTTGTTTTGGAAGATTATGATCCAGTCAAACCTCAATTGAAGTTTGATTTGGCTATTTAGGCTTTAAACAAAATAATCACTATATAGATAGGAAGAAAGTTTAAGTTTTTTCATAAAAATGAACCATACTTTCTATTATTTAAATTTAATGATTAGTAATATCATCAAAAATTTTAAAAATGATTAGTTTTTTGAGTCATTTCACTTTGATATTTTTAACTAATCTGATAGAATATATAAGGTTTAAAATATAGGCCAATAAATTAGCTTATTAATTATTAAAAATTATGGAGGAAAATATGGGCAAAGATTTATTTAATGATCGCATTAGCAGATTTTCGATTCGTAAATTGAATGTCGGAGTTTGCTCTGTCCTTTTAGGAACACTCGTTATGGTTGGTACAGCGTCAAGCGTTGCAGCCGAAGAAAACGCAGAGAACCCAGCAACTGTTGCAAAGGCAACAGAAGAAGGGGCTCAACCTGCTACAACAACAGAAGCTGCTGCTTCTACGACAACTGAAGCACCCGCTACAACAAGTGAAGCTCCAACTTCAGCTACAACTTATAAAGCTGAAGCACCAGTAACTGCAGCAGGTGTGCAACAGCAGCAACTACTGAACCAACAACTGCAGCTACTACTGAAGATAAAGCGGCTGTAGCAACTCCTGCAGCAACAGAAGCTTCAACAAACCCTAACAACAAGGCAACAGAAGCAGCTGCAACAGATAAGAAAGAAGAAGTGGCTGCAGGTGTCGCAGCTCCAGCTACTGAAACTCCTGCTGTAACAGCAGAAACTTCTGGTGGTAAGCGTAGTAAACGTACTCGTCGTGCAATCGGGGACCCTAATGATCGAAAGCTTGATCGGGGATGATGTTGAAGATGCAACATCAACTCCAAAAGTTGAAAAACCTGGCTTTACAACAGATCTTGATGCCAAATCTATGACTAGCCAAATCTCTTGGTTGGACTTTGGAGATGTAGCTAACTGGACAGGAGCAAAAACAATCCAGGTCGCTAAAAAGGAAGTTAAACCAAATGAGCTAGAAGAGGCCTTAGCTCTTCAAGTTGGGGCAACCTATACCAAGGAAATCATGCCTGGTTATGTAGTCACTGTAAAAGTCAAATCTTTGAAACCATTCCAAGCAACTGAAATCTATAAAAAACGGATGGAAGAACAAGGGGCTACAGAAGCTGAAAAAGCGACCTATGATCCAAATGCAAAAAATGGATATGTAAAGGGTGTTACTTCACCAATTGCTAGGCAATATTTTGCTGATGGCAAAGAAGCCGACGTTATCGCTGATGCCCAAAACCGTTGGACTGAAATTAAACATGAAAACGTTGATACGAAAGCCAAGAAGACTACCATGAGTTCTGCATATAATGGTGGGAATATTGGAGTTCAGTTTGAAATCTCTGCAACCTTCCGTGGAAAGAAAGTTAAGCCAGCTATTGTTATGGCTGATGGTGAGTCTGCTAACCCTGGTGAATTTGTTATGTTCACTACCAACGGACAAGGTTGGCAGCACATTGGGGAATGGAAGAAAACTACTAGACCAGCCACCTCTGTTCCTTATGAACCACAAGATACAGAGAATCTTTTTGGTTCTAAACCTAAATATAATAACATTAACCTAAGACAACTTCGTGATAATTCTACTGAAGCTGGACCAGATAAGAAACCAGTAGCATGGAAGTACTTTGGAAATCCTGACAAAGTTACGGGTGGTCTAGGAACCGGTATCTTTGGACCAAACATTTCTGAAGGAAATAGAACAGTTCCACTCGTGATGACACGTGGAGCATCTGAAGTGGGACTTTATATCGCTTCAGCTGGTAAACAGTCTGCAATGCTAGGATTCTTCCCACTTGATGAAGGGGATGCTCCTGAGTCATATGGTAAGGCAGTTCATACCATTGCAACTGTAGACGGTGTTACTGGAGCTAAAGTAAATCAACCGTATCTTGGTAACGTGAGTCCCAGATATGGATGAGAAACACGACTCTCGACTGGTTCGGTGATGATAAGACAACTACGGCCGATGAAGGAATTAACCAATTGCTTCCAGATGAACTCAAAGGGACAACCAATGAGATGATCAAGATGGACCGTACACGCCCAGGTAACTACAAGATGTCAGTTCAAGCCCATTTGGATGGAGCTTCAGAAGCACATATCTATGGTTGGGTAGACTTTAACCAAAATGGTAAATTCGATGAGGATGAACGCTCAAATCTCGCTACAATCACACAAGATGGCACTGTTGAGTTGACCTTTGCAAACAGCAAGACTTACATCGACCCTAGCGTTAATGAACTAGGTGCTCGTGTCCGTATTGCTAAGAAAGCAAACGAGATCGAAAGCCCAACTGGCATGGCCTTCTCAGGTGAAGTAGAAGACTTCAAGACTCAAATCACCCACCCACCAAAAGGGGAATTTAAGGAAACTTCTGGTCCTCAAGCTACTAAACAAACAGCAACAGTAACCTTTACAGCTCGTGGTGAACACAAGTATGAACGTAATTCTAAGGCTGTTATTGATGAAACTGTAGAACCATACATCGTTGACAAAGATGGCAACCGTGCAACGCTTGATGCAGAAGGTTACTATGTCGTCCCAGGTCAAGGGAAATACAAGATTACTGCCAATGGTAAAGATGTAGACGTTGAGTTTATCCCAGAAGATAACTTCCTAGGAACAGCTGATGGTATCTCTATCCGTCGTTCAGATAATAATGGTTATGATACTGGTTGGTCAACAAAATTCCCAGATCAAGAACCAAACATTAATGGTCAGTTGAATACTATGGATGGTCAATACGTTCCAACAGTCACTCCGATTGAAATTGAAGGGGTTGACAAAACTTCGACTGATGTTCAAGGGGCAACTCAAAAAGAAACACCTACGTTTAATACAACTGCTACTAACTTAAATGGTGATAAGATTGCAATCACTCCAAGTGCAGAATACCCGGCTAAGTTGGTAGATCCAGCTACAGGTCGCACGATTGATGAGCCATCTGTAACAGTTGAAGGAGAAGGAACATACACGATCAATCCTTCAACAGGTGAAGTAACCTTCACTCCAGAACCAGACTTTGTTGGAACAGCCAAAGGTGTGGATGTTACATTATCAGCACCAGTTGGACGTAATAAAGATGGTAAGGTTCAAAAGGAGTACGTTAAGACAGCTACAGCTAAGTACACACCAACTGTAACTCCAATTGCTATCACTCCAACAGACAAGGTTTCTGAGGATATCCAAAACGTTCCACAAACTCAAACTCCTACATTTGAGTTGAGCAACGATAAGACTGCGAAAATCACAAGTAAGAAATTGGTGGACCCAGCAACTGGTCAACCTACTGATGAAACTACTGTGACAGTAGAAGGTGAAGGAACATATTCAATTGATCCTACTACAGGTGCGGTAACCTTCACTCCTGAGAAAGACTTTGTCGGAACTGCTAAAGGGGTTAAAGTTCAAGCAACTGCGACTGTTACAAATGCTAATGGTAAAACTGCAACTATCACTTCTGATGCAAGCTACACACCTACTGTAAAAGCAGCTGTGCCAACAGCAGATCCAGCTACATCTAAAGATATCCAAGGTGCTACTCAAACAGGTAAACCAACCTTTGCGGGTACAACTGTTTCTGTAAATGGTGAAGACAAAGAAATCACTATTAAAGATAACAGCTACACACTTTTGGATAAAGATGGTAACGAAGTTTCAACTACAACAGCTTACGCGGAAGATGGAACAACACCAATCGGTACATTCACGATCGACCCAGCAACTGGTGCTGTAACCTTCACACCAACTGATAAGTCTTACACAGGTAAAGTAACGCCAGTTAAGGTTCAAGCTGAGAGCTCAAACGGAATCAAGGTTGATACAACTTACACTCCAGAGATTGTTCCAGTAACACCAACTGCAACACCAGCAGAAACAAAAGACATCCAAGGTGCCACTCAAACAGGTAAGCCTGAATTCAAGGGTGGTACAGTTGAAGTTAACGGTGTTGAAAAGACTGTTGAAATCAACGAAGATGTTCCAGCGAAATTTGATGACGGTTCAACAACTAAGACAGTAGAAGGTGTTGGTACTTACACAGTAGCTCCAGATGGAACAGTAACATTTGTACCAGAAAAATCATTTGTCGGAACTGCACCAGCTGTAACCGTTGTCCGCGAAGATAAGAACGGAACAAAAGCATCTGCAACTTATACACCAACTGTAACTCCTGTTAAACCAACTGCTACACCAGCAGAAACAACAGATATTCAAGGTGCTACTCAAACAGGTAAACCTGAATTTACTGAAGGTGATAGCCGTGTACCAATCAACGAGGATGTTCCAGCAACATTCGACGATGGATCAACCACTAAGACCGTTGAAGGTGTTGGTACTTACACAGTAGCACCAGACGGAACAGTAACATTTGTTCCAGAAAAATCATTTGTCGGAACTGCACCAGCCGTGACAGTTGTCCGCGAAGATAAGAACGGAACAAAAGCATCTGCAACCTACACACCAACTGTTACACCTGTGACACCAACTGCTACACCAGCTGAAACAACAGACATTCAAGGTGCTACTCAAACAGGTAAACCAGTATTTACTGAAGGTGATAGCCGTGTACCAATGAATGATGACGTTCCAGCAACATTTGACGATGGATCAACAACTAAGACAGTAGAAGGTGTTGGTACTTATACAGTAGCAGCAGACGGAACAGTGACTTTCGTTCCAGAAAAATCATTCGTCGGAACTGCTCCAGCAGTGACAGTTGTTCGCGAAGATAAGAACGGAACAAAAGCTTCTGCAACCTACACACCAACTGTAACTCCTGTGACACCAACAGCTGAAGATGCAACTACAACTGACAAACAAGGTCAAACACAAACTGGTAAACCAACCTTTACACCAGGTAATGAAAATGTCCCAATGGATGATGATACACCTGCAACCTTTGAAGATGGATCAACAACTAAGACAGTTGAAGGTGAAGGAACTTACACAGTAGCACCAGATGGAACTGTTACTTTCGTACCAGAAAAATCATTCACAGGAACAGCTACAGGCGTAACTGTGAAACGTGTTGATAAGAATGGTACACCAGTTATAGCTAAGTACACACCAACTGTAACTCCAGTAACTCCTACAGCAACTCCAGCTGAATCAGAAGCACCTCAAGGTGTGGTTCAAACTGGAACTGTAACCTTCACAGAAGGTGACCCAGTTGCACCAATCGACAAAGATACCATTACCCTTCTTGATGAAAACGGCCAACCAGCAGAATCAGTAGTTGCTAAGTCACCGGAAGGTAAAGAAATCGGTACTTTCACAGTCGATAAAGAAACAGGTGTTGTAACTTTCACACCAACTGATAAATCTTACTCAGGTGAAGTCGTTCCAGTTAAGGTTCAAGCTAAAGACGCTAACGCAACAGCTGTAGAAACAACCTACACACCTAAGATTACTCCAGTCGTACCAACAGCTGAGCCTGTAACATCTACAGACATCCAAGGTAAAACACAAACAGGTACACCAACCTTCACACCTGGTAACCCTGCAATCCCAATGGATGATGATACACCAGCAACCTTTGAAGATGGATCAACTACGAAGACCATTCCAGGTGAAGGAACTTACACAGTTGCTCCAGACGGAACAGTAACCTTCGTACCAGAGAAATCATTCACAGGTACAGGTACAGGCGTAACAGTGAAACGTGTTGATAAGAACGGTACTCCTGTTACTGCAACATACACACCAACAGTAACACCGGTAACACCAACAGGTACTCCAGCAGTATCTACTGATGTACAAGGTGCAACTCAAACAGGTAAACCTGAATTCACTGAAGGTGACAGCCGTGTACCAATGAACGATGAAGTTCCAGCAACATTTGATGATGGCTCAACTACGAAGACAGTTGAAGGTGTTGGTACTTATACTGTAGCCCCAGATGGAACAGTAACCTTCGTACCTGAGAAATCATTTGTCGGAACTGCACCAGCAGTGACAGTGGTTCGTGAAGATGTGAACGGAACAAAAGCTTCTGCGACCTACACACCAACTGTAACTCCTGTAACACCAACAGCTGAACCTGCAACTTCTACAGATATCCAAGGTCAAACACAATCTGGTAAACCAAGCTTCACGCCTGGTAACCCAAGTGTGCCAATGGATGATGAAGTTCCAGCAACCTTCGAAGATGGTTCAACAACTAAAGTTATTCCAGGTGAAGGAACTTACACAGTAGCACCAGATGGAACTGTTACTTTCGTACCAGAAAAATCATTCACAGGAACAGGTACAGGCGTAACTGTGAAACGTGTTGATAAGAACGGTACACCAATTACCGCTACTTACACACCAACTGTAACACCAGTTACTCCAACAGGTGAACCAGTTACTTCAATTGGTAAGAAGGGTGCCACTCAAACAGGTAAACCAACCTTCACAGAAGGTGATAGCCGTGTACCAATGAATGACCAAGTTCCAGCAACCTTTGAAGATGGATCAACTACGAAGACAATTCCAGGTGTTGGTACTTACACAGTAGCAGCAGACGGAACCGTAACCTTCACTCCAGAACCTGAATTTACAGGAACTGCACCAGCAGTGACAGTGGTTCGTGAAGATGTGAACGGAACAAAAGCTTCTGCAACTTACACTCCAACTGTTCTTCCTGTGACTAAGTTTGTTGATAAAGAAGGTAAGGAAATCCCAGGATATCCTACAGTTGATGGTGAACAACCAAAAGCTGAAATTCCAGGTTACCGCTTCGTTGAAACGAAGAAATTACCAAATGGTGATACAGAGCACGTCTACGAGAAAGTTACAACTTCACACGTAGATGAAAATGGAAAACCAATTCCTGGTTATCCAACAGAAGATGGTGAGCAACCGAAGAAAGATATTCCAGGTTACGAGTTTGTGAAGACAATTGTTGATGAGAACGGTAATACACAACACATCTACAAGAAGACGGTGACACCAACTCCGACACCGACACCAACACCAACTCCAACACCAACTCCGGTTCCTACACCAACTCCAGCTCCAACTCCGGTTCCTACACCGGTACCAACTCCGGATCCAGTTCCAACGCCAGATCCAAAACCAGTTCCAGAAACTAAGGAAACTAAATTCATCAATCCATCTGATGAAACAGCAGTTCTTCCTGAAACTGGTACAGAGGAAACTTCTAAAACTGGTCTTGCTATTCTTAGCGCCTTGACAGGTCTCTCATTATTCGGACTTGCTAAACGCAAAAAAGAAGACTAAGATTTAGGATTTGTCTCATCAAAACCGCGAGAAATCGCGGTTTTTTTGACGAAAAAAATAGAAAGTTTTGCTCGAGGAACCAATAGTTGGAAACTGTCTTTTCTAGAAAAATTTGATAAAATAGAAGTATCAGTGTAAAGGATGTAGAAATGAGTAAGAAAGTAATTGGCATTTGGGCTCAGACAAAGAACGGGGTGATTGGCAAGGACCAGGTGATGCCTTGGCATTTACCAGCCGAATTGCAGCACTTTAAACAAACGACAACGGGCCATGCGATCCTTATGGGAAGAGTTACCTATGAAGGTTTAAACAAACGCGTCCTTCCTAATCGAACCAATATCATTCTCTCTAGAGATGACAAGTATGATGTGGAGAATGAAACCGTTTTGTTAAAAACTTCAGTTGAGGACGTTTTAAACTGGTATAAGAGTCAGGATCTGTCGCTTTTTATCATTGGTGGTGAAAAGGTCATCCGTCTTTTCGAGCCTTACCTAGAGGAGCTCTACCAGACTGTCATCGATGCCGAATTGGAAGGAGATACCTATTTCCCAGAAAACTTCCAGTGGGATCAGTTTCAGTTAGTAGACGAGCGGACAATCGAAAAAGATGAAAAAAACTCTTACGACTTTACCATTAGACATTTTGAAAGAAAGGAAGACTAGTTCATGGAACGTAGTATCTTTGGCTTTTTTTACAGCTGTTTTATGCGTGATTTGCCTAGTATGTGCTTCCCAGACTCTTCGGAAAAAAAGCGCTATGGCTTAGCCACCCTCTTCTTGTTAAATGCCTTTACGAATCTTGTGAATTCGATTCACGCCTTTTATATGACTTTATTTAAATAAATTACAAACAGACTTTTAGAATCAGGGAGAAGAAAAATGCCTACAAATCAATCAAACGATATGATGGTTTATTGTTCGTTTTGTGGTAAGAACCAAGACGAAGTACAGAAGATTATCGCTGGGAACAATGCCTTTATCTGTAATGAATGTGTTGAGTTAGCTCAAGAAATCATTCGAGAAGAACTAGCTGAGGAAGTCTTGGCAGACCTTTCAGAGGTTCCAAAACCAATCGAACTCCTCAATATCCTCAACCACTATGTCATCGGTCAGGATCGTGCCAAACGAGCGCTAGCAGTAGCAGTCTACAATCACTACAAACGGATTAACTTCCACGAAAATCGTGAAGAAGACAACGATGTGGATCTTCAAAAATCAAACATTTTGATGGTTGGACCTACAGGTTCAGGAAAAACTTTCTTGGCTCAAACTCTTGCTAAGAGCTTAAATGTTCCATTTGCCATCGCTGATGCGACAGCCTTGACAGAAGCGGGTTACGTCGGAGAAGACGTTGAGAACATCCTTCTTAAGCTATTGCAAGCAGCTGACTTCAATATTGAACGTGCAGAACGAGGCATTATCTATGTTGATGAAATCGATAAGATTGCCAAGAAGAGTGAGAACGTCTCTATTACCCGTGATGTATCTGGTGAAGGGGTCCAGCAAGCTCTCTTGAAGATTATCGAGGGAACTGTTGCGAGCGTGCCACCTCAAGGTGGACGGAAGCACCCTCAACAAGAGATGATCCAAGTCGACACCAAAAACATTCTTTTCATCGTTGGTGGAGCCTTTGATGGAATTGAAGAAATTGTGAAGCAACGTCTTGGTGAAAAGATTATCGGGTTTGGCCAAAACAACAAAGCCATTGATGAATCCAGCTCTTATATGCAAGAAATCATTGCAGAAGATATCCAAAAATTTGGTATTATACCTGAGTTAATCGGTCGTCTTCCTGTTCTTGCTGCTTTGGAGCAACTGACAGTTGAAGATCTGGTCCGTATTTTGAAGGAACCAAGAAATGCCTTGGTGAAACAATACCAAGCTCTCTTATCCTATGATGATGTTGAATTAGAGTTTGATGACGAAGCACTTGAAGAAATTGCAAGTAAGGCTATCGAACGCAAGACAGGTGCTCGTGGATTGCGCTCGATCATCGAAGAAACTATGCTGGATGTTATGTTTGAAGTTCCAAGTCAAGAAGACGTCAAACTGGTTCGCATCACCAAAGAAGCAGTTAACGGAACTGAAACCAATTTTAGAAACTGCCTAGAAAGAAATTCTATGAAAGTAAATACTCATAATGCGGATATTCTCTTGAGTGCTGCTAATAAAAGCCATTATCCTCAAGATGATATCCCAGAAGTTGCACTTGCCGGTCGATCAAATGTCGGCAAGTCTTCTTTTATTAAATACCATGCTAAATCGCAAGAAATTTGGCCCGTACATCTGGAAAACCAGGAAAAACACAGTTGTTGAACTTTTTCAATATCGATGACAAACTTCGTTTTGTCGATGTACCTGGCTATGGTTATGCTCGTGTCTCCAAAAAAGAACGCGAGAAATGGGGCAAGATGATCGAAGAATATCTGACAACGAGAGAGAATTTAAGAGCTGTTGTCAGCCTGGTCGATCTTCGTCATGAACCCTCAGCAGATGATGTCCAGATGTACGAGTTTTTAAAATATTACGAGATTCCCTGTTATCTTAGTTGCGACCAAAGCCGATAAAATTCCAAGAGGGAAAATGGAACAAGCATGAATCCATGATCAAGAAGAAATTGGATTTTGATAAAACAGATACCTTTATCATCTTCTCATCGGTTAATAAAACTGGAGTAGAAGAAGCTTGGGATGCAATTTTCGACTATAGTTTTTCGGAATAAATCGTATTATTACTGACCTGTTATTTGATTTGTTTGATTTATCTCGATATTGTAATTAAAATGTAATATTGAGCTCAACAATTTAATGCTTTTCTGTGCTATAATCATCTTAAAGAGTTTTCATTAAAACATTAGGAGATTATCACATTGAAAAAAATACTAAATAAATCGAAATTGATTGGATCCTTAGTGGCTCTGGTAGCTGCAGGAACAGTAGCGGCAGCAATGAGTGAGCATGTAGGGAAACGTTGGGGCTAATGATGAAGCTTATTCTCAATACGCAGATCCAACAGAAGCTTTCATCTCACAAATCGGTGAATCTGCTCGCCAACTTGGTCAAGAAAATGATCTTTATGCATCTGTTATGATTGCTCAAGCCATCTTAGAAAGTGGAGCTGGTCAATCTGGTTTGTCATCTTATCCACACTACAACCTTTTTGGTATTAAAGGTAGTTATGCTGGTCAATCAGCTGTGATGCAGACGTGGGAAGATGACGGTAATGGAAATGCCTATACCATCAATGATGCTTTCCGTTCATACCCTAGCTACTATGAATCATTGCAAGACTATGTTGCCGTTTTAAAACAAGGTCACTTTGCAGGAGCTTGGAAGAGCAATACAACAAGCTACCAGGATGCGACAGCTGCTTTAACAGGTGTCTATGCTACTGATACAAGTTACTATGCAAAATTGAACCATATCATTGAAACTTACAATCTTACTCAGTATGATTCACCAAGTGTGTATGGTGGCTATGAAGGTACTGTCTACAATCCTTATCGCCAACAATATACAACTCAAGAAATCTTAAACTTGGATATCGCTTGGGCGAATCGTTTCTTGTAGGATATGATTTAAATTGAATTTTAAACAGACTGTCAAAGTCTGTTTTTTTTTTTATCGTTTTAAATCGATTTATTTATTTTTCTTGTGGGACTCAGGATTTTTACTTTAAATTTTTCTGAAAACCTTTTCAGAAAGTCTATTCTATGATATAATGAAGAAGTTCACAAATTCAATATATAAGGAGATTCAGATGGGAGAATCAAATTTTGTTCTTAAGGTAGAAGCAGCATGTCAGAAGAAGGAAGAATTGTATACGGCATCTAAAGCTCGTTATGCGGTTCGCTCTATGTTCGCGGGTGCGTTTTTGACAATGAGTACTGCAGTAGGGATTGTGGGGGCAGATCTTCTCAACACTTTCTTGCCAGGTTCTGGTCGTTTCTTATTCCCATTTATTTTTGCGTGGGGTTTGGTTTATTTACTATTCTTAAATAGTGAGTTAACGACTTCCAATATGATGTACCTGACAGCTGGTGTTTATTTAAAGAAGATTAATTGGAAGAAAGCTTTAGAAATTTTACTCTATTGTACGTTCTTTAATCTGGTTGGTGCCTTGTTCCTCGCATTCCTCTTTAGTCAGACAAGTGCTTTTGCAAATTTGAATCCAAAAGGCTTCCTTGGTTCGGTTGTAGAGTTGAAGTTGCAACGTTCTAATCAATTGGTCTTCTTTGAAGGGGTTGTTGCCAACATCTTTGTTAATATAGCTATTTTGTCCTATTTATTCTTTAAAGATGAAACAGCGAAAGTTCTGATGGCTTTGTCAGCTATTTATATGTTTGTTTTCCTTACCAATGAACACATCGCAGCGAACTTTGCTTCTTTCTCATTAGCTACTTTTAATTCTATTTCTAAAGATTTGCCTCACTTAGAGTTCTTCAATGTTCTTCGTCATTACGCTGTCACCTTTGTAGGTAACTGGGTAGGAGGAGGAGTGATCATCGGCTTGGCATATGCATGGCTCAATCGCACTAAGACTATCTATAAAGATTAAGATTTTTTAAAAAAAGTTTGCAAAAATACTTGCATTCTTTTTTTTTATGTGATACACTAAATAACGGTTTGAAAAAACTGCCTAAGACAGTAGGGGAGCTAGACTCATAAATATCCTACCGAGGACAAAACGTATCATGTAAAAAGAAGCGTATTGTACTTTCGTGTCTAGGTTTGGGCGCGTTTTTCTTTTGGAAAAATTCCCCAAGCAAAATAATTACGGAGGTGAACACACTAATGAGTGAAGCAATTATTGCTAAGAAAGCGGAACTAGTTGACGTAGTGGCTGAGAAAATGAAAGCTGCTGCATCTATCGTCGTTGTTGACGCTCGTGGTTTAACAGTTGACCAAGATACAGTTCTTCGTCGTGAGCTTCGTGGAAGCGAAGTTGAGTACAAAGTTATTAAAAACTCAATCTTACGTCGTGCAGCTGAAAAAGCTGGACTTGAAGATCTTGCATCTGTGTTTGTTGGACCATCTGCTGTAGCATTTTCTAACGAAGATGTTATCGCACCAGCGAAAATCTTGAACGATTTTGCTAAAACTGCTGACGCACTTGAAATCAAGGGTGGTGCAATCGAAGGCGCTGTCGCATCAAAAGAAGAGATCCTTGCTCTTGCAACTCTTCCAAACCGCGAAGGACTTCTTTCTATGCTCCTTTCTGTACTTCAAGCGCCAGTGCGCAACGTTGCTCTTGCAGTCAAAGCGGTTGCAGACAACAAAGAAGACGCAGCTTAATCTTAAGCTACGCAGCGTAGCCTAGCTACAAAAAAAAAAAACATAAAATATAAAAACTTATTTGGAGGAAATAACAATGGCATTGAACATTGAAAACATTATTGCTGAAATTAAAGAAGCTTCAATCCTTGAATTGAACGACCTTGTAAAAGCTATCGAAGAAGAATTTGGTGTAACTGCAGCTGCTCCTGTAGCTGTTGCTGCAGCTGGTGCTGCTGACGCTGGTGCTGCTAAAGATTCATTCGACGTTGAATTGACATCTGCAGGCGACAAGAAAGTCGGCGTTATCAAAGTTGTACGTGAAATCACTGGTCTTGGTCTTAAAGAAGCTAAAGAACTTGTTGATGGTGCACCTGGCGTTATCAAAGAAGGTGTTGCTACAGCTGAAGCTGAAGAACTCAAAGCTAAATTGGAAGAAGCTGGAGCTTCAGTTACTCTTAAATAATAGAGTTTCCAATCAAAAATGTAAAACCGAGGTTTAGGCCTCGGTTTTTTTGTGTACATTTTTGAGTTTAAGTCTTTTTTTTTACAGATTTAATTCTGTACTTTGTCTACTGTAGGATTCTATCTAAATTTTTCAAGATTAGAAAGCTGTTTTCGATTGCATTTAAGTCCGAAAGTGATATTAGCAGCTTTTTAACCGAATGAAACTATTAAACACAAAATAGGAATCAGAAATCTTTGAGGATTAAATGATTGTCTATTTTTTTAAATCATACTTCTTTAAACTTAATTTCTGTCAATCAACATATCTACAATTCTTTTATATTTGATGAAATAATATAAATTAGGAAAATTTAAAATTCAAACGTCAAAAATAAAATATATAAAGTAGATAGTATAGGGCTATCTACTTTTTGGGTCTCCAGAAAATAGGTATTGAGCTAATCAAAATGCTGATTTCTGTTGGATTTATCAAATCGAAACCCTAATTTTTGGGAGTGTGTTGCCTCCACCGAATAGTGTTCTACTTTCCAAGTTTTTACTAATTTATTATGTTGTTAGACTTTTATTTTTTTGATAGAATAGTTTTTATAAACAAAAAAGGAGATTTCTGATGAAATACTTTAAACGTCTTGTCTTTGCTGCTTTGTTGGCAGTTGGTGCAATTTTCCTTGTAGCTTGTGGTTCTACAACTAGCGACAATGGGAAATATGTCTATAAAGCTGAGAAGGATCAAATTAAAAGTATCCTTAAAAAGCAAGGGGCTACTGATGAGCAACTTGAGCAGGTTATTGATCAATTTGATTTGACAATGACAATTGAAATCAAAGATACAAAAGCTAAGATGATTATCAAAATGAAAGCTCTTGGTGAAAGCAAGGAGAAAACAATTGACCTGAAAGCTTATCAGAATGCTAAAACTCTTGAATCAGCAGAAGGTGGTAAAGATAAAGTCAAGTATAAGATTGATGGTGATGTTTTGACTTTGGATGTATCAAAAGCTGATTCTAGTGATTATGAAGTTTTTGCTTTCTTCAAAGATGCAAAATTCAAACGTCAAAAATAATCGTATATAGAGAGGATAGCGGAGGCTATCCTCTTTTTTATTCTTTGCTTTTCATCAGCTCTTTTCCTTGCTAGCCTAGGGGGGATCTGATATAATAGGGATGACTTGAAGGAGCCAACGTGCTTTGTAAAATAGCTTAAAAAGTGCTTGAGGGTGCTTTTTTATTGTATAGAGAGGAGAAAGGTATGGGATATATTTGGTCCTATTTGAGAAAATATCCAAAATGGTTGTGTTTGAATTTTACAGCAGCCATCTTTTTTGTGATTGTCAATCTCGGTTTGCCAACTGTTCTAGCTCGTATGATTGATGAGGGGATCAATCCGAGAGATATGGAACGGGTTTATTTTTGGGCCTGGATTATGTTTGGTGTGATCATTGTGGGGATTCTCGGTCGAATCGTTCTGGCCTATGCAGTTGGGAAGATCACTACCACCATGGTCATGGATATGCGAAATGACCTTTATGAGAAGCTTCAGGAGTATTCTCACCACGAGTATGAAAAGATTGGGGTTTCTTCCTTGGTGACGCGAATGACCTCAGATGCCTTTGTCTTGATGCAGTTTTCTGATCAGATGTTGAAGCTTGGCGTCATCACTCCTATCATGATGCTGTCCAGTATTCTGTTAATTTTACAGACGAGTCCATCGCTTGCCTGGATTGTGGCGATTTCGATGCCATTTTTGGCTGTGGTCGTCTGGTATGTAGCTATCAAGACCAAACCTTTGTCAGAGAAGCAGCAGGAAACCCTGGATAAACTCAATCAATATGCGCGCGAAAACCTTACGGGACTTCGGGTGATTCGTGCTTTTGCGCGTGAAGAATTCCAAGAGGAAAAATTTGGCCAAGCCAATGCAATCTATGCGGACAACTCCAATAGACTCTTTAAATTGACCGGCTTGACGGAGCCGCTCTTTGTTCAAATCATCATCGCCATGATTGTAGCTATTGTGTGGTTCGCCTTGGATCCTCTAGGGGATGGAAGTTTAGAAATCGGGAATCTTGTCGCCTTTATCGAATACAGTTTCCATGCCTTGCTTTCTTTCCTATTCCTAGCTAATCTCTTTACCATGTACCCACGGACGGCTGTCTCTAGTCATCGTTTGAAAGAAATCATGGACATGCCGATTTCTATTGATCCAAATGAAAATGGAGTTACCGAGACAGAAACCAAGGGCTATCTGGAATTTGACAATGTTACCTTCGCCTATCCTGGTGAGACAGAGAGTCCAGTCCTTCATAATATTTCCTTTAAGGCTAAGCCGGGGGAGACCATTGCCTTTTATTGGATCGACCGGTTCTGGGAAATCCTCTCTGGTCCAGCTCATTCCTCGATTCTATGATGTGACCCTTAGGGAAAATCTTAGTGGATGGTGTAGATGTGCGTGATTTTCAATGTTAAAGCCTTGCGCCATAAGATCGGATTTCATCCCACAGAAGGCCTTACTCTTCACGGGGACTATTGCCGAAAACCTTCGTTACGGAAAAGAAGATGCCAGCATTGAGGAGCTAGACAAGGCAGCAGATGTGGCCCAAGCTAAAGAGTTTATCGAAAGCAAGGAAGAGCAGTTTGACACTCATTTAGCAGAAGGGGGAAGCAACCTTTCTGGTGGACAGAAACAACGTTTATCCATTGCGCGTGCAGTTGTTAAAGAGCCGGATATCTATATCTTTGATGATTCCTTCTCAGCTCTTGACTACAAGACAGATGCTACACTGAGAAAACGTCTCAAGGAAGTAACAGGAGATGCGACCGTCTTGATCGTAGCCCAGCGGGTTGGGACCATCATGGATGCGGATCAAATCATCGTCTTGGATCATGGAGAAATCGTCGGTCGTGGAACCCACGAGGAACTCCTGGCAACCAATGAAATCTACAGTGAGATTGCTCGCTCTCAGTTGAATAACCAATCATTAACAGAAGAATAGGAGGGGGAGAAAATGAAAGAAAAACGTTCCAGTTTTGTACGTCTTTGGGGCTATCTAAGAGCCTATCGTTTTGCCGTTATTTTCGCTACACTCCTAAAGATTCTGAGTGTGGTTATGAGTGTCATTGAGCCCTATATTCTTGGACTCGCTATCACAGAATTGACCGCTAACCTGACAGATATGGCTAGAGGAGTAGCGGGAGCTGAGATTAATGCTGGCTATGTTGGCTGGGTCATGATTGTCTATCTCTTCCGAGGAGTTTTGTATGAACTTGGATCTTATTATTCCAACTATTTTATGACCAATGCTGTTCAAAGCATGATAGAGGATATGCGTAACGACCTATCTAAAAAAATCAATCGCATCCCTGTTTCTTACTTTGATCAGCACCAATTTCGGAGATCTTCTGGGTCGCTTTACCAGCGATGTCGAGACAGTTTCAAACGCCTTGCAGCAGTCCTTCCTTCAAATTGTGAATGCCATTTTCACCTTAAGCTTGGTCATCGCTATGGTGCTCTATCTCAACCTCACTTTGGGTCTAATCGTGATTGCTTCTATCCCGATCACCTTCTTCGGTGCCCAGTTGATTATGAAGAAATCCCAGCCTTACTTTAAGGAGCAGGCTGATGTCCTTGGAGCTCTAAATGGTTTTGTTCAGGAAAACTTGAGTGGTTTCAACGTCTTAAAACTCTATGTACGGGAAGAATCATCGCAAGAAGACTTCCGTGACATTACCCGTCGTCTCCAGCAAGTTGGATTTAAAGCGAATTTTATTTCTGGACTGATGATGCCTATTCTGAATGCAATCTCTGATTTGACCTATCTTTTGGTCGCAGTTATCGGAGCCATTCAAGTTCTTGCAGGTCGTTTGACAGTTGGGAACATGCAGGCTTTTGTCCAGTATGTCTGGCAGATCAATCAGCCTATTCAAAACTTGAGCCAGTTAGCTGGAACCTTGCAAAGTGCCAAATCTTCACTGGATCGTGTCTTCCAAGTCCTTGATGAACCAGATGAAATACTCGGTAAAAATGAAGCTCTAGACAAGGAATTGACTGGTCAGGTTAGCTTTAACCATGTGGACTTCCAATATGTGGAAGATAAGCCATTGATCCGTGATTTTAACCTGGAGGTCAAGCCTGGTGAGATGGTGGCCATTGTCGGACCGACAGGTGCAGGGAAAACCACGCTCATCAATCTGCTGATGCGTTTCTACGACGTGACCAAGGGGGCTATTACGGTAGATGGACATGATATCCGCGACCTATCTCGCCAAGATTATCGCAAGCAGTTTGGGATGGTTCTTCAGGATGCTTGGCTTTATGAAGGGACCATTAAAGATAATCTGCGCTTTGGAAACTTGGACGCAACAGACGAAGAGATTGTCGCTGCTGCCAAGGCTGCCAATGTAGACCACTTTATCCGGACGCTTCCGGGGGGCTACAATATGGAGATGAACCAAGAGTCTAGTAATATCTCTTTGGGACAGAAGCAGTTGTTGACCATTGCGCGTGCCCTGCTAGCTGATCCTAAAATTTTGATTTTGGATGAGGCGACGTCTTCAGTGGATACCCGTCTGGAACTCTTGATTCAAAAGGCTATGAAGAACTTGATGAAGGGACGGACTAGCTTTGTCATTGCTCACCGCTTGTCTACAATCCAAGAAGCGGATAAGATTTTAGTTCTTAAAGAGGGGCAAATCATCGAACAGGGGAATCATGAGTCTCTTTTGGATGCAAAAGGATTCTATTACGACTTGTACATGAGCCAATTTCTCCAAGAAAGTAGAAGCTCAATAAAAACGTCAAAAAAGAGCAGTCGCTCTTTTTTGTTAGGCAAAACACTTCATTTTGTTAGAAGTCGGATTTCTTGAAGGTGATTGTTTTATTTGCTATAATCGTAGCAGAAATGGAGGCTTTATGCGCTTAACCAGCCAATTAATCACTGAAACGTTCCCAGATTTGGATAAGGTCGAAAGGCTTAACATTGAAGCTTTTCCAGAAGAGGAACGGATTCCTTTATCGGAGTTTTTACGCTATACGGATAATGATGACGCTCACTTTTTCGCTTTTTACAATGAGGAAGAATTTGTCGGATTTGCCTTTGCTATTTCAAATGCTAAGGCCTTTTACGTCAGTTTCTTTGCCATTATGCCTCACTTGCGGAGTCACGGCTATGGTCAAGAAATTATTGAAAAATTAGTGGAATTTTACCAACGGACCATGTTGTTAGAAGTTGAGCGATTGGATGAAGAATGTGATAATCTAGAGCAACGTCAAGCTCGGATGGATTTCTATATTCGAAATGGCTTTAAAACAGCCAATGCTTTTCTTGAATACGAAGACCTTAGTTTCGAGATTCTCTACCGAGGAGAGGGCTTCGATGAGGAGGCCTATCGTGATATCTTCCGTAAACTTCAGGAAGAGAATTATTTTGATTTCCGCATCCAATACCGACGCTTTAGTGAAGATTAAAAACAAAAAGTGCTCCTCTGTTAGATAGCAGAGAAGCACTTTTTTAATTAATGGATGAAGAAGTATATAAGAATCTACAGTAGAGTCTTCTTTGTCTTAAGTTATTTTTAAATGCAATTATTCCAGTAAAAAGAATTGCCGTGGTGGAAGAAAGCTGATATACTAGATAAGATTGAAAAATGTAAAGGAGAACACATGTTACGAAAAGGTTCCTTAACAGGTTTACTGTTATTTGGTATTTTCTTCGGTGCAGGGAACTTAATCTTTCCGCCTGCACTAGGTGCCCAATCGGGTAGCCATTTTTGGCCAGCTATTGCTGGATTTGTCTTATCAGGAGTAGGAATTGCGATTATTACCTTGATCATTGGGACGCTCAATCCTAAAGGCTATATTCATGAGATTTCACGTAAAATCGCCCCTTGGTTTGCTATCGTTTATCTAGTAGCCTTGTACCTCTCTATTGGCCCTTTCTTTGCCATTCCGAGAACGGCTACCGTTTCCTACGAAGTTGGGATTGCCCCCTTGTTAGGAAATTCAAGTGGAAAACTTAGTCTCTTCGTTTTCACCTTGGTTTATTTCTGTTTAGCCTATTTGATTGCCCTTCATCCTTCTAAAATCTTAGATAGTATTGGTCGGATTTTAACTCCTGTCTTTGCTATCTTGATTGTTGTATTGGTTGTCCTCGGCACCCTCAAATACAGCGGACACGCGCCACAAGTAGCAACAGAAGCCTACCAAGCATCTGCCTTTGGTCAAGGTTTCCTTGAAGGGTATAATACCTTGGATGCCCTCGCTTCAGTGGCCTTTAGTGTGATTGCGGTAACCACCCTCAATCAACTTGGTTTCACCAGCAAGAAGGAATACATTAAAACCATCTGGATCGTTGGGATTGTCGTAGCAATTGGCTTTAGTATTTTATACATTGGTTTGGGTTACCTTGGAAATCATTTCCCAATTCCAGCAAAAGTAATGGCATCTGATGCCAATAAAGGGGTCTATGTCCTTTCAGAAGCGACCAAGGCTATCTTTGGCCCAGCTGCTCAAATCTTCCTTGCGGGTATGGTGACGGTGACTTGCTTCACGACAACAGCCGGTTTGATCGTGTCAACAGGGGAATTCTTCCATAATACCTTCCCTAAAATCTCTTACAAGGTCTATGCGACAATCTTCACTTTGATTGGTTTTGCGATTGCCAATCTTGGCTTGAGCGCCATTATTGCCTATTCATTACCTGTCTTGATGATCCTCTATCCAATCACCATTACTATTGTGTTGATTGTGATTGTAAACAAATTTACTCAACTATCAAAACCAGGAATGCAACTAACTATTTTCTTAGTTAGCTTGGTGGCGATTGCAGATGTTCTTGCAAGCACCTTCAAATTTACAGGTCTGGCAAACGTCATTAAAACTTTACCATTTGCTGCCCAATCCCTCCCATGGTTACTCCCAGCAGTAGTTGGTATTGTCCTCTCTCTTTTCTTGCCAAATAAACAAAGTGCAGAAGAAGAATAAGTCGTCAATTGAACTCCAAAGTGATATGCTTTGGAGTTAGAAAGTAGACAAACTGTATTATATCCAGTAACCTAAGTGATGCTGAAAAAAATATAATGATAAACACTGAGCTCGTTAGGCTCATTCAAACATACACTGAAACTTTCCGCCGTGAGAAAAGTGCTAGAAACACTGTTGTTTCTAGCACTCGGGAGTTTTGAGACCTCAGGCTCAAAACTAAGTCATGGAACTTCTTCGAAGTTCGCTGACGTCCGTACTCACTTAAGGAAAAGATTCTAGAATGACTTTGTTTTTAATCTGATTCCAAAGTGATATGCTTTGGAGTTTTTGTTTGGCTTTGAAACTAGTTTCTAAATGATCGTTTAGAAATCAAAGCGTAGCAGAAATTTTTAATTTAGGAGTTGGAATGTTATACTAGTTGTAGCATATCAATATACGGAGTGTTTTATGAATCAAATCGTTTTCTCCTTCACTGTCTTTCTGGCAGGGATTCTCTCTTTTTTCTCTCCTTGTGTCTTTCCTTTGCTTCCGGTATACATCGGGGTTTTGCTAGGAAGTGATCAGGAAAAATCCATCCAAATTTTCGGGAAGAAGATTCGCTGGCATGGTCTTGTAAAGACCTTGTGTTTCATCGCAGGGATTTCTGTTATTTTCCTCATTATTGGTTTCGGGGCAGGTTTGCTTGGTCAAATTATGTATACCAACTGGTTCCGATACCTGATGGGAGCGCTGATTATTATTCTTGGCCTTCATCAGATGGAAGTCTTTCACTTTAACTTCTTAGAAAAGCAAAAGACAATGGATTTCGGGGCGAACAAGCACAAGAATGAATTACTTTCAGCTTTTCTGCTTGGGCTTGGTTTTAGCTTTGGCTGGACGCCATGTATCGGTCCGGTTCTAGGCTCTGTCCTTGCCTTAGCAGCATCCAATGGTCAAGATGCCCTCATGGGTGCTCTCTATCTCTTTATCTATACACTAGGGATGGCTATTCCGTTTTTTTACTTTTTGGCCTTAGCGTCTGGGATTGTTCTCCCATACTTTAATCGTCTAAAACCCCATCTCTTGTTACTGAAGAAAAATTGGTGGATTGATTATCATCATTATGGGGATTTTGTTACTCTTGGGACAATTGAATAGCTTGTCTGCTATCTTTTCATAAATCAAAATGGAGGTTTACTCATTATGAAAGTTATTAAATACGCCTGTTTTTTTCGCTTCTTTCTCTATCCATTCTGACTGCTTGCTCTATGAATCAGTCCGAAAGGTGGCATGAACAATCAATCCATGGATAATCAATCAATGACCAATACTAGCACAAGTAAACATCCTTTAGTAGGAAAAGAAGCTAGTGACTTCGAGCTAAAGGATATGAAGGGGAATACGGTCAAACTTTCAGACTATAGAGGCAAAAAGGTTTACTTGAAATTCTGGGCAACTTGGTGTGGTCCTTGCCGGCAAAAGTATGCCTGAACTGAATAAACTGGTCGAAGAAAAGGACCGAGACTTTGAGATTCTTACCGTTATGGCACCAGGGGATGCAAGGGGAAAAAACTGAAGAAGAGTTCGTCAAATGGTTTGCCGAACAAGACTATCAATCAGTTCCTGTTTTGTACAATCCGGATGGATCTGCCTTTATGAATTACCAAGTCCGTTCGATCCCTACGGAAGTCTTTATCGATAGCCAAGGAAAGATTGGACATGTTCAATTAGGGGCAATTTCAAACGAAGATGCTAAGAAGATTATCAAAGAGTTGAAATAAAAGAGGCTGGGACAAAAGTCCTAGCCTCTCAATTGTCTTTGGATGTCGAGCAAGACGCAGTGGTTGAGTGGGCTCTACTACGCTGATTTCATCAGCTTTTACAGCCCTACTCAACTGTGCGGAGGTGGGACGACGAAATCGAATTCTAATGAATTACCGATTTCTGTCCCACTCTCTCTTTTTATTAGTTGCTTGCACCAGATGTAGCATCAGCAGCTCCGTCACCGTGTCCTCCAGCATCTGAAGCACCTGAAGTTGCGTCTGCATCCCCATGGCCGCCAGCAGGAGCGAATGGTCCGCTACCGCCTACTAAGCGTTGACCAGTTGTTTGAAGGTACCAGTCCAACCATGGCTGGAAGTTAAAGACAATTTCGTTGATACCAGCATATGAACCATCTGGATAGTACATAGCTTGATAGTTGTGAGTATTGATCACGCCTTCAGGAGATCCTGGAACAATGGTACGAACATATTCCTGGTTTCCATTGCGAAGAGTACCGATGACCCATTCAACGTTTTTCATACGTGCTGGTGGAAGAGAACCGTGAACGGTTGACATCCGGCTACCTGATTGAGGTGGCACGCGTTTTGCAAACATGGTATCTGGATCTTGGTGGGCATTGTTGTAGTAGAGGAACTGGTTGTTATCATCAGCGTATGTCAATTCGAAAGGCATAGCTTTCAAGAACATATCGATTTGATTAACAGTCAGGATACCGTGGTCCAATTTGACATAAGTATCACCAGATACAGCTCCTGTAATTTCTGCTACTTTTTCTACCCAATCTGGATCATCCGGATCAACCTCAGTAATAGTAGTAGCGATTGGTTTTCCGCAATCCAAATCTTCTGGTTCAATTGGTTTTGGTTTTTTCAATTTAGAAACGACTCCTACGTATTTCACAAAGTTATCTAAGCAAGTTTCAAGGAATTTTACAGTCCCTTCGTTGATGATGTTGCCATCTGCGTCAAAAGCTTCTTTCGCTTTTCCTAGAAGGAATTCGTTCCCTGGAAGGGTATAGGCATTGACACCTGGAGCATCCAGAATCTTACGAAGGTGAACTTGGGCACGAGAAGTCCCTTGGTCATAGTAAGAAGCACCCACGATCATGACCGGTTTGCTTTCAAAAGGATGCACTTCATAGGAGAGCCATTCCAGTACAGATTTGAGGGAAGCGGAAATAGTGTGGTTGTGTTCAGGAGTTGCGATAATCACACCGTCAGCACGGGTAATTTTATTGTTGAGGAGACGCAATTGGAAGCTTTCGTCCCATTCTCATCTTGGTTAAACATTGGAACTTCATCGATTTCAAGAACTTCCAATTCAAATTTGATCTTGAAGTGACGACGGATGAATTCCAAAAGTTTGCGGTTATATGATTGATCGTAGTTCGATCCTACAAGTCCTACAAATTTCATGCTAATATGTCTCCTATCTTACAAGTTTTCCCAGTCGAAGTCTTCGGCATCTTTGCGAAGCAGTTCTTGAGCGTTGCGCAATTTTTCAGTAACTTTTACAAAGATACGGAAGTCATCAAAGATGGCATCCAATTTCTTGATGACATCAAGGTCTACCAAGTCACCATTTTGATCAAATGCTTGAAGAGAGTGAGAAAGCAAGAATTCGTCTGGAAGGACAGTGGCTTTGATTTCTGGTGAGTTCAAAATTTGACGAAGTTGCAATTGAGCACGAGATGAACCAAGCGTACCATAAGAAGCACCTGTAATCATCACTGGTTTGCTTAAGAGTGGGTAAATCCCATAAGATAGCCAAGCAAGGGCACTCATCAAGACAGCAGGGATGGAATGATCGTATTCTGGTGTGCCAATGATGACACCATCAGCTTCCTCGATTTTAGCAGCAATTTCTAAAATAGCCTCAGGGACTTGTTTGTTGGCTGGCTTGTTGAAGACAGGGATATCTTTAATCTCAACCAATTCAATCTCTGCCTTATCAGCAAAATGCTTTTGCATGTATTGAAGTAGTTGGCGGTTTGTTGAACGTTTGGAGTTTGTTCCAACGATCGCAATAAGTTTTGTCATGGAAATTCCTTTCTGAAATTAAAATTACAAATAATCATGTAGCCCACTGGTATAGGCGAGGCGACCTGACTGATAGACTAGAATAGCATCCATGCCAGGTAAGGTTTCAACAATATTTAAAATGTTGGTCGGTTCTTCACCGAACAAGCGCGTGGTCCAAATCTCCCCATCGACTGATCGATCAGAAATAATCGTGAGACTTGCCAGTTCTGTTTCGACAGGATAGCCAGTTTGAGGATCAAAAATATGATGGAAGGACCGGCCGTCAATCTCAAGGTGACGAACATAGGTACCTGATGTCACAACGGACTTATCTGTAACAGATAGAACTAGTAAATGTTCCCCTCTTGGAAGCTGAGGATCTTGGATCCCAATTCGCCAAGGGCGATGACTGATAGGGTTTTGACCAAGGGTAAGGATATTGCCCCCCAAATCAATTAAAGCCCGCTCGATCCCCTGACTCCTGAGATAACTAGCTAGTAAATCCGCACTAAATCCCTTAGCTAAAGCACCTAGATCAATTTTCATCCCTTTTCTTTTGAGAAAAACAGTTTGTTGATTCGGATCTAAGCAAATCTGATGAGGGTCAATGACTGTTAGGGCTTGTTCAATTTCTACTTGATCAGGCTTCCTAGCATCTGAAAAAACCAATTCTCCAGGTTTGGACAAGTGGACCAATCGCAATGTTTAAATGACTTCCTTGCGCCTGACTATGGCTAGTTCCTAGAGCAAATCAGTGAAAAAAAGATCTGGATGAACCTTTACGGGTTCAATGCCAGCTTTTGATTGACCTCCATCAATTCAGAAGAAGAGTCATTGGCACTAAAGCGATGCTCATAGGATCGCAGGAGACTAAAGCAATCGGCCAGTATTTGGTCAGCTTGTTGATGAGAAATCGAAACGGTTATGGTGGAGCCCATTAGGCGTTCGGATCGACTAGTTAGTTCCACAAATAGTAAACCACCTTTCCAATATTCACCTACTTCAAGTTTATCAAAAAGAAAGCCATTTCACAATCCCCTCAAGCAAAATTATTGACATTTTTCAGGACTTATGCAAATGGATTTGAAAATAATATCACAAATTGTAAGCAAAAAATTTGGAAACGATATCATTTTCATGTTATAATTGTATGGTAAATAAAATTAAAGGTAGGATTTTTTCTATGAGTAAAATCGTAGTTGTGGGTGCTAACCACGCTGGAACTGCATGTATCAACACAATGTTGGATAATTTTGGAAACGAAAATGAAATCGTTGTCTTTGACCAAAACTCAAATATCTCATTCCTTGGATGCGGAATGGCTCTTTGGATTGGTGAACAAATCGACGGACCTGAGGGCTTGTTCTATTCAGATAAAGAAAAATTAGAAGCTAAAGGCGCTAAAGTTTACATGAACTCACCAGTTCTTTCAATTGACTACGACAACAAAGTTGTAACTGCAGAAGTTGATGGTAAAGAACACAAAGAATCATATGAAAAATTGATCTTCGCAACTGGTTCAACTCCAATCTTGCCACCAATTGAAGGTGTTGAAATTGTCAAAGGGAACCGTGAGTTCAAAGCGACTCTTGAAAATGTACAATTCGTTAAATTGTACCAAAATGCTGAAGAAGTTATTAAGAAACTTGAAGACAAGAGCAAACACCTTGAGCGCATCGCTGTTGTAGGTGGTGGTTACATCGGTGTTGAGCTTGCTGAAGCATTCGAACGTCTTGGAAAAGAAGTTGTCCTTGTTGATATCGTTGACACAGTATTGAACGGATACTATGACAAAGACTTCACACAAATGATGGCTAAAAACTTGGAAGACCACAACATCCGTTTGGCACTTGGTCAAACTGTTAAAGCTATCCAAGGTGACGGTAAAGTAGAACGCTTGGTAACTGACAAGAAACATTCGACGTTGATATGGTTATTCTTGCTGTTGGTTTCCGTCCAAACACAGCTCTTGCTGATGGTAAGATCGAACTCTTCCGCAACGGTGCCTTCCTTGTAGACAAGAAACAAGAAACATCAATCCCAGGTGTATACGCTGTTGGTGACTGTGCGACTGTATATGACAACGCTCGTAAAGACACTAGCTACATTGCTCTTGCATCAAATGCGGTACGTACTGGTATCGTAGGTGCTTACAACGCTTGTGGACATGAGCTTGAAGGAATCGGTGTGCAAGGATCAAACGGTATCTCTATCTATGGTCTTCACATGGTTTCAACTGGTTTGACTCTTGAAAAAGCAAAAGCAGCAGGCTACAACGCTGTTGAAACTGGCTTCAACGACCTTCAAAAACCAGAATTTATCAAACATGACAACCATGAAGTTGCCATCAAGATCGTTTATGATCAAGATAGCCGTGAAATCCTTGGTGCTCAAATGGTATCACGTGACGCTGCAATCTCAATGGGTATCCACATGTTCTCATTGGCAATCCAAGAGCACGTTACAATTGAAAAATTGGCATTGACAGATCTATTCTTCTTGCCACACTTCAACAAACCATACAACTACATTACTATGGCAGCACTTACTGCTAAATAATGCATTCTATAGAAACGCTCATTTGGGCGTTTTTTTGCTGTTGTCTTACTCAAGAGCTGTGAAAAATAGTATAATAAAAGCAAGAAATCTGGGAGTTGAAGAGAATTTATGAAACAAAGTCAGCAAATCCAAAGAGAATTTCAATCGACCTCGAGATCTATTTTGTCTCAGGTTAGCAGAGGTGTTTTAGTAGGGCTTGTAGTCGGCGCGATTGTCTCGAGTTTTCGATTTTTTATTGAGCATCTCTTTCATATTGTACTGGGATTGTATAAGGATCTTGGAAGAAGTCCGATCAATTGGATCATCATCCTTTCGATGTATCTTTTTATTATTTTGCTAGCTAGCCAGCTCATCAAAAAGAACAAAAACGTTAAAGGATCTGGTATTCCTCAAGTAGAAGCAGAATTAAAAGGACTGCTACAGATAGACTGGTGGGCTACGCTTTGGCAGAAGTACATTTTAGGGATTTTAGCAATTGCTAGTGGTCTGATGTTGGGGCGTGAAGGACCCAGTATCCAACTTGGCGCCATGGGAGGAAAGGGGCTGGCTAAGAAACTTGCACTTAGTCCTGTAGAAGAAAGAGCCTTGATTGCCAGCGGTGCCGCAGCAGGTTTGGCAGCAGCCTTTAACGCTCCGATCGCTGGTCTACTATTTGTAGTAGAAGAAGTCTACCATCATTTTTCTCGTGTCTTCTGGGTATCGACCTTGGCTGCGAGTTTGGTCGCAAACTTTGTCTCCCTCAATATTTTCGGTCAAACACCTGTATTAAATATGCCAGATCATATTCCCCATATCGATTTATCCAGCTATTGGATTTTCTTAGTCATGGGAATTTTTCTGGGCCTAACTGGTTATTTCTATGAAGTTGCTGTTTTAAATATTGGTCGGCTATATCAAAAGCTTGGTAGCTGTTTCAAGGTGACTGCTCCTTACTATCCACTCTTTGCCTTTCTTTTGATCCTACCGATCGGTTATTATTTCCCTCACTTATTAGGTGGTGGAAATCAGTTGGTTTTGAACTTAGCGCATGTCCCTCTTAGTATCCAGATGCTGATCTTCTATTTTGCGATACGATTTATTTGGAGCATGATTAGTTACGGTAGTGGTCTTCCTGGTGGCATCTTTCTTCCGATTCTAGCTCTTGGATCTGTTTTAGGAGCCTTGGTTGCGGCTGTTTATTAAAGTTTGGTCTCATACATTCTAATCAACTTCCCTTGTTTGTCATTTTAGGAATGAGTGGTTATTTCAGTGCCATTTCAAAAGCGCCCTTGACAGCCATGATTCTAGTGACTGAAATGGTAGGAGATATACGAACCTTGATGCCGATTGGCTTGGTGACTTTGACAGCTTACATTACTATGGATCTGCTAAAAGGGGCCCCTGTCTACGAGGCTATGCTGGAACAATTGATGCCTGAGGTGACCAGCGGTTCAGATGTCTTAACCCTGATCGAAATTCCAGTATCAGAGAAAATAGCAGGCCGACAGGTTCGAGATTTAGATCTACCGAGAGACCTCCTAATCACAACTCATCAGCATAATGGAAAAAACAGTACGGTGCATGGTAGTACCCGCCTCTATCTAGGAGATAGCATCTACCTCGTGGTAAAAGAGACAGATATCGGCCGGGTGAAAGAATTACTCCTCTAATTCATTTTATTAAAGTTTTCTGACAATTATTGAAAAATGAGAAAATCTTTGCTATAATAGACCACGTAAAAAAAGTATCCAGGAGAAATTCTCATGAAAAAACTTGCAGTAGCACTCTTATCAGTCGCTTTATTAGCAGGCTGTGCTAATACATCTTCAAAAAATACAACTACAAATAGTTCCTCTTCGACAGTGAAATTGTCAAAAGAGGACCAAAAAGCCTTGGACCAGGCGACAAGTGAATACAAGGAGTTTGTGCAAGGACAAATTGATCAGTTGTTAAAAGATACAGAGGAATTTCAAAGAGTCCTCAAAAGTGGTGATTTAGAAGAAGCTAAGAAGGTCTATCCTTTGATTCGGATGTCTTATGAACGCTCTGAACCAATTGCTGAAAGCTTTGGGGAGTCTGATGTCAAGATTGACTTCCGTTTGGTTGACTATGTCGATGAAAACAAATCAGAAGAAGGATGGTCAGGCTTCCACCGTATCGAACGCATCCTCTGGGAACAAAATACAACCGAAGGCACTGAAATATGCGGAGCAATTGGTAAATGATATCAAAGAGTTGAAAGCTAAGATTGCGACAGTAGAAGTGACGCCAGATTTGATGTTGACAGGTGCGGTTGACCTCTTAAATGAAGTGGCGACACAAAAGATCACTGGGGAAGAAGAAATTTTCTCTCATACAGATCTCTATGACTTCCGGGCCAATATCGAAGGGGCTGAGAAGATTTTTGCACTCTTCAAACCTCTCATTGAGAAAAAGGATGCCAAACTAGTGAAAACCCTTGAAACAGAATTCAAGGCGGTGAATGACTTGTTAGACAAACATATGACTGATGATTCCAACTATAAATCATATACAGACCTAACAGAAGAAGATACCAAAGAACTAGCAGAAGCAGTTACAAAATTGGGAGAACCACTCTCTCAAATGGGAATCATTTTAAACGGTAAATAACAATGACAAAAGACGAAAAATTTTTTGAAAAGAAGATGGATCGTCGCGAATTTCTGAAAAAAGCAGGTATTGGGGGAGCAGGCTTAGCACTTGGTCTATCCGGTGCTTCTGCTTTTTTCGCTAATAAGGAGCAAGGCTCCAAAAATATCGCAGACGGTCAAGAAGAAATTAGCTTTTACGGCAAGCATCAGGCTGGAATTACCACCCCCATGCAGAAGAATATCTATTTTGTGGTGCTCGATCTCCGGACGACAGATAAAAACGAATTGATTCAGTTGTTTAAAGACTGGACAGATTATAGCCAGAAATTAGTCAATGGAGAACTGGTCAAAAAGATGGATCCAACGCTCTCTTGCCTCCAAGTGATACTGGGGAAACAGTCGGACTAAATCCTTACCGCCTCACCCTAACCTTTGGTGTTTCGGCTAGCTTTTTGACCAAACTAGGCCTTGAAAAGAAACGTCCCAAACTCTTCCGGGATCTGCCAGCTTTTCCTAAGGAACAGTTGAGAGAGCAGTATACGGGTGGTGATATCGTTATCCAAGCATGTGCAGATGATGAGCAGGTGGCCTTTCATGCTGTCCGCAATCTGATTCGTAAAGGACGCAATAAGGTGACCATGAAGTGGAGCCAATCAGGATTTGCTGCTATTGGGGATCGCATGGAAACGCCCCGGAACCTCTTTGGCTTCAAAGATGGAACTGCCAATGTCACGACAGAGAAAGATTTCGATAAGGTCGTCTGGGCTGATAGTCAAGACTGGATGAAAAACGGCTCTTACATGGCTGTACGCCGGATTATCATGCATTTAGAGACCTGGGATCGTACCAACCTGCAGGAGCAAGAAAACACTTTTGGACGCTATAAAGAAAGTGGCGCACCATTTGGAAAGAAAAACGAGTTTGACGAAGTGGACCTCTCCCTTTTACCAGTTGACTCACATGTCCGTTTGGCTAAAGAAGTGGATCTGCCAATTTTGCGACGCTCTTATTCATACTCTGATGGGATTGATCCGAAAACGGGGCAGTTTGATGCAGGATTGCTATTTATTGCCTTTCAAAAGGATCCAGACCGCTTTGTGAAAATCCAAACCAATCTTGGGGCAGACGATAAGATGAATGAATATGTGACCCATATTGGCAGTGGCCTCTTTGCCTGCTTCGGAGGTGTGAAGGAAGGAGGGTACATTGGTCAAGACTTATTTGAATAAATTGTTAGTCGTCCTAGTAGCCTGTCTCTTTTTCATCGTGACTCCTGTTCAGGCCGAATCCTATAGTGATCTCTTTATCAAAATCACTGATGCAACGACAGCAGTTCGGGATAAGGACCAAGAAAAGGCTCACACTCTGGTCGCAGAGATAAAAGAGGAGTTTCTAAAGAAGGCCAATCATGATTCCAAGGCAGGAAAAGAAGTCCAGAAGAGTCTGGACTTGAAAGGAGAGATCACAGAAAAGCAGTTGGTGACCGTCTCCACTTCCTTGCTAGCCTTTGAAAAAGAGCAAATCCAGTCGATCTGGATGCTGAAAAAGAGAAGCTAGAAACTCGCTTGCAACCTTACTTTGAGAAGCTTCAAGAGGCGATCACAGCAAAGGATCTCCAGGCGACACGAAAGGCTTATGCTGATTTAAACAACACCTGGACTCGGAATGAAGCGGTAGTCAGAGATCATAGTACTGCTTACTATGGAAAGGTAGAAACAGCTATCTCCTTCTTGAGAAGTGCCATCGAAACAGAGCCTACAAACTTTGACTCCATCCAATCTTCGTACAACGACTTAAAGAATGTACTGGATCAATTTATCAGTGGGGAAAAGATTGAGGAGACAAGCTCTAATCTGACTCTTTCAGACGGGATTAAGCTCCTCAAGAAAGCTCTAAACCTCTTTCAAGCCAATGACACTAGCCAAGCTAGTCAAGTCATGAAGGAGTTCATTACCATTTGGCCAACGATCGAAGGAGATGTCAGCACGACCAATCCTAGTCTCTATACGCGGGTAGAAAGTCAAAGTCCAGTTATTATGGTCAAGGGGAAGGAAAGCAAGTACCAAAAGCAACTGGAAGCTCTGATTAGTGATCTATCAGCTATTGATACCACCGCCTCCTATTCGGCGGTTGACTCTATGTTGATCCTCTTACGCGAGGGAGTCGAAGCGCTATTGATTGTCATGGCTTTGGTGACAGTTCTCAAGTCAGCTAAATTGGTCAAAGGATTGAAATGGGTTTATGCAGGTGCTCTTCTAGGTATCCTGGCCAGTGCAGCCATTGCAGTAGCTCTTCAATTCTTATTCCCGGCTGTGACCTCGGCTTCAAACCGCGAGGTGATTGAAGGAGCAGTAGGGATCATTGCAGTAGGCATGATGATTGTCATTGGGATTTGGCTACATCGCAAGTCCTCCGTTCAAAAATGGAACCAATTCATGGAAAGTCAGATGAAGGCTGTGACAGCAACTGGCAGTTTCATTTCTATGTTTGCCCTCAGTTTCTTAGCTGTCTTCCGTGAGGGGGCTGAGACGATCCTTTTCTATGTGGGGATCCTCCCTCGTATTCGCTCCTTTGATTTCTTCCTAGGGATCGGCTTGGCACTTGCAGTTTTAGCCATTCTTGCTATTCTCATGACCAAGGCAAGTCGTCTGGTCAAGCCACATAAGATTTTCTTCATCCTGACTTGGATGATCTATGCCCTGGCCTTTAAGATGCTGGGGGTGAGCTTGCACGCGCTCCAATTAACCAACATGCTTCCCAATCATATTTTGAGTAATTTCCCGACAATCGATTGGGCGGGGATCTATCCGAGCTGGGAAGTTCTTGCTTGCCAAGTTCTATTCGTTCTTATTGTCGGGTTTGTAACGGTGAAGCAGCATGAAAAATGAAGATAGTAAGCTCACTATTGTAGAGCATTTAAGCGAGTTTAGACGACGCTTCATCGCTTGTATCCTTTGTTTTTTCATTGTCTTTTGTGGAGCCCTCTTGTTTTCTGATCAGCTTTATGCCTTTTTGACGGCTGGATTTCGAGAGAAACTCTTGGTCCTTGGCCCTAATGACATTTTAAGCATCTACCTTCAGTTGGCGAGCTTAATGGCCTTTACCATCACCCTGCCCTTCACCCTCTTTCAAGTCTGGCAATTTGTTAAACCAGCTTTGAGAAAGGGAGAAGCAGGAGCCATTCTGCTCTATGTGCCGGCCAGTTTGATTTGTTTCTTGCTAGGCTTACTCTTCGGCTATTATCTGGTTAGTCCAGCTATTCTCGAGGTGCTCTTAAAGTTGGGACAAGGCCAGTTTACCATTCAGTTAACGGCACAGAACTACTTGACCTTCATCTTTCATACGACAGTACCTTTGGGTGTCTTGTTTGAATTGCCGGTCCTTGTAGCCTTTTTGACCTCGATTCATATCTTAACGCCAGACTGGTTAAGGCGCTATCGTCGAATAGCCTACTTTCTATTGCTGGTACTGGCAGTCGTCCTGACGCCAGCTGATTTTATCAGTGATTTAGCAATGACCGTGCCTCTGATCTTGCTTTACGAAGTAAGTCTGGGCATCAGTCGCATCATCTATAACCGTATACAAAAAAGGAGATAAATATGGGAATTTTACGTGATATCGGAGCACCAGGACTGATTATTATCATCCTGGGAGCCCTCTTAATCTTTGGACCAAAGCGTTTGCCTGAGTTAGGACACTCGCTTGGGAAATGTTCTCTGAATTCAAGTCAGCCGTCAACAATGGTGTCGCTGACAAAGAAGAGGACAAAGAAAAGACTGGTAAGACTGAAGAATAATAGCTTACCTTTCATGATAATTTCTGACAGAACTATCTTTTGTTCTTCATTTTCAATAATAGCAAAAGCAGGAGTAGATCGTTAAAACGATATCTGAGTAAGAATCCTGCTTTTTGTTATTATTGAACCGTCTGAAAATTTTTGTAAATTACAAATTGAAAACAAATCAACTTTTGATAGCGTTTTCCTTGAATCTAAAATTGGCCAGGAGTATAATAGAGGTTGGAAAAAGTACATTAAAAAGGAGTGTGTCATGATGATCATTAGTGTGATTTTTGCTGTAGCTTACTTTTTGTTGGTTGCCCTTGTTGCGGCTCTTGTTTTCCGAGCGGTAGGAAAAATATTTGAGCTCTTCGATGGCTATCTGATGTACCATTAAGAGATAAACAAGCCCACTCACTATGAGTGGTTTTTTACTATAGGACGGAGATAATTATGAAAACAGAATATGAAAAGATGATTGCTGGTGAGTTTTACAGTCCCATGGATCCAGAATTGAGAAAGTTGGCACAAGAAGCTCGGGCCAAGCAATTTGCCTTTAACCAAGAAGCAGACGGTGAGAAGCGGAGTCAACTCATAAAAAGTTGGTTCGGATCCACTGGAGAAAATCTATCCTTGCACCCCTTCTTGGCTTGTGATTATGGGATCAATATCCATTTGGGAGAGAACTTTTATGCCAACTGGAACCTAACCATGCTGGATGTCTGCCCAATCAGGATCGGAAAGAATGCCATGATCGGTCCCAATTGCCAATTTCTTACCCCTCTCCATCCGCTAGATCCGCATGAACGGAATTCAGGAAAGGAATATGGAGCTCCAATAACGATTGGAGATAACTTCTGGGCGGGTGGTGGAGCTATCATCCTTCCAGGCGTGACCTTAGGTGATAATGTCGTCGTTGGAGCAGGAGCAGTGGTGACAAAATCCTTCGGGGATAACGTAGTTCTAGCTGGTAATCCTGCCAGAATCATTAAGGAAATAGAGGTGAAAGAGTGAAGTTTTACTTTATGGGAGGACTCGGAAGTAACGAAAATCATATAAGCGAATTTGCTTCCTGCTTTCTTTTCCCCATCACCTATCTAGATCCCTATAAGCTGAAACTGAAATCTCCTAAAGATTTACTAGACTGGTTTGAAGCCTGTGCCGATTCTAATGAAAAGACTTGTATCATTGCCCATTCACTGGGTGGAGATTTGGCGCGATACCTAGCATCCAATATGCCTCAAATTACCTACCTGGTTCTACTAGATGGTGGCTATCTTGACATGGACCAGGTCTTACCACTAGAGCAGGAAAACGAAGAGACACTCGCCTATCTCAAGCAACAGGTATTTCCATCTCTAGAGGAAGCTGTTGCAAGTGAACTTGGAGACACTGACAATTCTTCGCCAGAAACTATAAAGGCCATCCAATCCAGTTATCGTTGGAATCCTGAACTCCATCATTATGAACTGGATTTGGATCCACAAGCTGTTCTTTCCTTGTTAAGACTCAGACGGGAGCTCCGATCTTTTCAAGCTCCACTAACGGATACCAAGGCCTTGTTCATCGGTCCTAAATACGAAGAAGAGCCTGAATGGAGAGCTAGAGCACTTGAAAATTTAGATCCTTCTATCAAGAAGGTGCTCTTAAAGGATCTAGGCCATGATTTTTATACAGCAGTTCCTAATCTTGTCATCAAAGAAATCATCAATTGGCTTCAGATTTGTTCATAAATAACTCATATATAGAAGTTGCTCTAACTAATCGTCTAGTAATTCCCGAACATTATTTATATAATCAGCATTCTATTTGAATCGGCTCCGTATCTTTGCTATAATCTTGAATGGAAACGTCGGAAGGCGTAGTGATGACTCATCACGATTTAAAATTTAGAAACGAGATTCCAACCCGTATGTTAAACGAATTTCCAATCTTTGATTACGAAGATATTCAATTAATCCCTAACAAGTGTATTATCAAAAGTCGTGCAGAAGCTGACACGACCGTTCAGTTTGGTAAGCACACCTTCAAGCTACCAGTCGTACCTGCCAACATGCAGACCATCCTGGATGAAGATGTAGCCGAGCAACTGGCTAAAGGGGGCTATTTTTACATTATGCACCGCTTTGACGAAGCTGGTCGCATTCCCTTTATCAAACGGATGCACGATCAGGGCTTGATTGCTTCCATCTCAGTTGGAGTAAAAGACTATGAGTACGATTTTGTCACTCAACTCAAGGACGATGCACCTGAATACATCACCATCGATATCGCTCACGGTCACTCAGATAGTGTGATCCAAATGATCCAGCATATCAAGAAGGAATTGCCAGATACCTTTGTTATCGCAGGAAATGTCGGAACTCCAGAGGCCGTTCGTGAGTTGGAAAACGCTGGAGCAGATGCTACCAAGGTTGGAATTGGACCTGGCAAGGTCTGCATCACAAAGTGAAGACTGGCTTTGGTACTGGTGGTTGGCAATTGGCAGCCCTTCGTTGGTGTTCAAAAGCAGCTCGCAAACCCATTATTGCCGATGGTGGCATTCGGACCCATGGAGATATTGCTAAATCCATTCGTTTTGGTGCCAGCATGGTCATGATTGGCTCTCTCTTTGCAGGTCACATTGAAAGCCCAGGGAAAACCGTTGAAGTAGATGGGGAATCCTTTAAGGAGTATTATGGATCTGCTTCCGAGTACCAAAAAGGGGCCTATAAAAATGTTGAAGGCAAGAAAATCCTCCTACCAGCCAAAGGTCATCTGCAAGATACCTTGACAGAGATGGAGCAAGACTTGCAAAGTTCTATTTCCTATGCTGGAGGACGCAAGGTTGCTGATCTCAAGCATGTCGATTATGTCATCGTAAAGAATTCTATCTGGAATGGTGACTCTCATTAAAACTACAATTACTTATTTATCTTGCGGATTGGCGCAAGGTCTCTACAAGGTGCCGGAACACCTAACAATAAGTAAGTCTTAGATTGATCCAGGGATACTTGGATTCTGTAGAGGCTTACTTGGTAAGTCTCTATTTTTTGTTCCAAACTGTTTAGGAGAAAACATGAAATTATTAGAAGAACGCATATTGAAAGACGGAAATGTCCTGGGAGAAAACATCCTCAAGGTCGATTCCTTCTTGACCCACCAAGTGGATTACCAGTTGATGAAAGAAATTGGGAAGGCTTTTGCGGAACGCTTTAAAGATGCTGGTCTGACCAAGGTTGTGACCATTGAAGCTTCCGGGATCGCTCCTGCCCTCTATGTGGCAGAAGCTTTGGAACTTCCCATGATCTTTGCCAAAAAAGCCAAGAATATTACCATGAATGAAGGGATTTTGACAGCAGAAGTCTATTCCTTTACCAAACAAGTGACCAGTACGGTTTCCATTGCTAGCAAGTTTTTAACACCTGATGATCGCGTCTTAATCGTCGATGACTTTCTAGCAAATGGCCAAGCAGCTAAGGGCTTGATCCAGATTATCGAACAAGCGGGTGCGAGTGTAGAAGCAGTCGGTATCGTCATCGAGAAATCCTTCCAAGATGGCCGTGGATTGCTAGAAGAACTCGGCTACCCAGTTGTTTCACTAGCTCGTTTGGACCGTTTTGAAAACGGTCAGGTTGTATTTAAGGAGGCAGACATCTAATGCAAAAACAAGAAAAACATTCACAGGCAGCCATTCTAGGCTTGCAGCACCTATTGGCTATGTATTCGGGCTCTATTTTAGTACCGATCATGATTGCAGGTGCTTTGGGTTATAATGCCCATCAATTGACCTATCTCATCTCTACAGATATCTTTATGTGTGGGGTAGCCACTTTCTTGCAATTGCAATTAAACAAATACTTCGGGATTGGTCTTCCGGTCGTTCTTGGGGTAGCCTTCCAGTCTGTGGCACCTCTCAGCATGATTGGAGCTAGTCATGGTAGTGGGGCCATGTTTGGTGCCTTGATTGTTTCCGGGATTTATGTGGTTCTGGTCTCAGGTTTCTTCTCTAAAATCGCTAACCTTTTCCCATCCATTGTGACGGGTTCTGTCATTACGACTATTGGTTTGACATTGATTCCAGTAGCGATTGGGAATATGGGGAACAATGCTGAAGAACCAACAGTTCAAAGTCTGATCTTGGCCGTGATTACCATTCTCATCATTCTGGTGGTCAACATCTATACAACTGGCTTTATCAAATCCATTTCTATTTTGATTGGGTTGATTGTTGGGACAGCCATCGCAGCTTCAATGGGCTTGGTGGACTTCGCACCTGTAGCACAAGCTCCAGTCGTTCACGTTCCGACGCCATTCTTCTTTGGAGCTCCTAAGTTTGAAATTACTTCAATTGTCATGATGTGTATCATCGCAACTGTTTCCATGGTCGAATCGACTGGTGTCTATCTTGCCCTTTCAGATATTACAAAAGATCCAATTGATAGCACGCGCCTTCGTAATGGCTACCGTGCTGAAGGATTGGCCGTCCTTCTCGGTGGTATCTTCAACACCTTCCCATACACTGGATTCTCACAAAATGTCGGCTTGGTGAAATTGTCTGGTATCAAGACCCGTCTTCCAATCTACTACGCGGCTGGTTTCCTCGTTCTTCTTGGTCTCCTGCCTAAGTTTGGAGCTTTGGCGCAAATCATTCCAAGTCCAGTACTTGGGGGAGCTATGCTAGTCATGTTTGGTTTTGTGTCTATTCAAGGGATGCAGATCCTTGCGCGTGTTGATTTTGAGCACAATGAGCACAATTTCCTCATCGCAGCTGTATCGATCGCAGCAGGGGTAGGATTGAACAACAGCACCCTCTTTAATGGCCTACCAAGTGCCTTTAAAATGTTCTTTGCAAACGGAATTGTTGTTGCCAGCGTCTTGGCTATCATTCTGAACGCCATCTTGAACCGCAATAAAAAATAATCTAAAAAAACTGAGGATCCGTTAGATCTTCAGTTTTTTAATTTTTTTGACATTTAAGGAGACATATAGTAGAGTGGTAAGAGAAAATTTCACCATGATAAGAAGAGAGTCCTACCATGTATCTAACCCATCATTTTAAAGAGCGCTTACGCTTGTTTATCAGTCTATTTATCCCTCTCCTGGTCTATCAACTCGCCAACTACTCTGCTAGTTTTGTGGATACGGCCATGACTGGTCAGTATCGTACCCTTGATTTGGCTGGTGTTTCTACGGCTACGAGTCTATGGAATCCCTTTTTTACTTTCCTGACAGGAATTGTCTCTGCCCTAACGCCGATTGTCGGGCATCACCTAGGCAAGGGAGACAAAGAACGGATTGCTGGCGATTTTTATCAATTTCTTTATATGTCATTTGGTATGGCTGTTCTCTTAATAGGCTTTGTCTGGGGGATTGCACCAATCATACTCAAGCAGATCGGCTTAGAAGATGTTGTTGCTCAGATAGCCATTCGCTACTTATATTTCCTTTCTTTAGGAATCCTACCCTTGTTGCTCTTTAGTATCGTGCGAACCTTCCTGGATACGTTGGGAATGACGCGTCTATCGATGTACTTGATGCTCTTGCTCTTGCCTTTGAATGCCTGTTTTAACTATGTCCTGATCTATGGAGCCTTTGGTGTTCCTGAGATGGGAGGAGCAGGAGCAGGCCTGGGGACCTCTCTGGCCTACTGGGTCTTGCTAGCTATTGCAGTTTTGATCTTATGCAAGCATCCCAAGGTAACTCCTTATCAATTGTGGAAGCCACAACCTTATGATCTTAAAGGGGTCAAAGAAGTATTGCACCTTGGCCTTCCAATCGGGGGAATTGTTTTTGCTGAAGTCATCATCTTCTCACTTGTTGGACTGCTCATGGCAAAATTCCCATCACTCACCATTGCTAGTCACCAATCTGCTATGAACTTTTCAAACATGATGTATGCTTTCCCAGTTAGTATCTCAAGCACCATGGCCATTATTGTATCTTACGAACTAGGAGCCGGAAGACCGGAGGTAGTGAAACAATATTGCCGTTTGGGACGATTGACAGCCTTTGGCTTTGCGATTATTACCCTTGTCTTTCTATATACATTCCGCTACCAACTGGCTGGATTGTATGGCAAGGATCCAATCTTTGTTCAGCAAACAGCTATATTCATGACCTTTAGTCTCTTTTTCCAAGTAGCCGATACCTTTGCAGCCCCCCTACAAGGAATTTTGCGAGGCTATAAGGATACAACCGTTCCTTTCTTATTAGGAGTCTTTAGTTATTGGAGTATCTCTATTCCTCTAGGGATTTTCCTTGATCATGTGACTGACCTCGGTCCCTATGCTTATTGGATTGGCCTCATTTCTAGCCTTGTCGTGAGTGGAATTTGCTACCAACTTCGACTATGGCAGATTCAAAAGAAATACCAAAATTCCTAAAAGAGGCTGGGACAAAAGTCCTAGCCTCTCAATTGTCTTTGGATTATCGAGCAAAACGCAGTGGTTGAGTGGGCTCTACTACGCTGATTTCATCAGCTTTTACAGCCCTACTCAACTGTGCGGAGATGGGAACGACGAAATCGAATTCTAACGAATTACCGATTTCTGTCCCACTCTCTTATTTAGTGCGCATTTCACCTTGAGGGAAGTAGGTTCCTTCAGGCATATCATTGATAATGACATGAACAGCAGATTGCGGAGCACCTGTATTCCGAACGACAGCCTCGGTTACTTCCTTGGCCAAAGCTTTCTTTTGCTCCAAGGTGCGCCCTTCGAATAAATCAATACGTACAAATGGCATTGCGCCACCTCCTTTCATAAATCTTAACCTTATTTTATCACATTTTACATGAAAAAGGAGGAGTCTATGTAGATGTTACGAGTATAGGTTTAATAACCATATAAAAATTTTTTACCAATATTTAGTACTACCTACTTACATAACTTCACTTATTATGGTATAATTAATTTGTGAGAAGTGGTCTCTCACCGTGCGTTTGTCATTTTGTCAGGGAAATGATAGACGCTTTTTTTATTCTCAAATAACAAAAATGATGTGGTAACAGAGTTCAATTTTTGCTAGTGCAAACAGGAAAAACAAGCCCCCGTAGAACTCATCATCCATAGCGCATCATCCAATGCTGAACCTCTCTATAAGTTGCCCTAATTTACTGCCCGTGTTATAATATAATGAAACACATTTTAGAGAGAACAGAAGGAAAATGGCACAATTATATTATAAATATGGGACCATGAACTCAGGGAAAACCATTGAAATCTTGAAGGTGGCCCATAATTATGAAGAGCAAGGCAAGAGCGTCGTCATCATGACCTCGGCAATCGATACGCGTGATGGAGTGGGAGTAGTTTCTAGCCGGATTGGTATGAAACGGGAAGCTATGGCCATCGAAGACGAGACAGATATCTTCGGTTATATCCAAAGTTTGGAAGAGAAACCCTACTGTGTCTTGATCGATGAAGCTCAGTTTTTGAAACGCCACCATGTCTATGATCTGGCAAGAGTCGTGGATGAACTGGATGTGCCGGTGATGGCTTTTGGCCTCAAAAATGATTTCCGAAATGAACTCTTTGAAGGTTCCAAACACCTCCTCTTGTTAGCCGACAAGATCGAGGAGATCAAAACCATCTGCCAGTACTGTTCCCGCAAGGCGACCATGGTCTTGCGTACCCAAGCGGGAAAACCTGTCTACGATGGAGAACAGATCCAGATTGGTGGACACGAGACCTATATCTCGGTTTGCCGCAAGCATTATTTTAATCCAGATATACCAACTGAAAGCGTCTAGAATGTTTTAGAGAGGATAATAATGTCTATTTGTTTAAAAGATATTACAATAGAGAATTATTTTGACGTTTAAATCTAGAAGTTCATCCAAACCAAAGGAATTTTATTGCATCCAATTCCATTAGTTTAGCTGAAGCCTATGTATATGATAAAAATGGTGATTTTATAGCTCCCTTAGCAGTTTATGATAAGGAAGCATTAGTTGGTTTTGTTATGATTGCCTATGACCAGAAAATTGGGATCAGCAAGGGGAACTACTTGTTATTTCGTTTTATGATCGATAAACGATTTCAAGGTTTAGGCTATTTTAAATCGACTATGGATGCAGTTATTGACTTTGTTCGAACAGAGCCAGCTGGAAAAGCAACAAGTCTTTGGTTATCTTATGAACCGGAAAATAATCAAGCGAGATCTTGCTATCTCCATTATGGATTTAAAGAAACTGGCGAAATCATAAAAGACGAAATTGTAGCAATCTATGATCTAACAACCAAGAATTAAGGAGCAAACATGAATATCTATGATCAACTACAAGCTATAGAAGACCGATACGAAGAGTTAGGAGAGTTATTGAGTGACCCAGATGTGGTCTCCGATACCAAACGCTTTATGGAGCTTTCAAAAGAAGAAGCTTCCACTCGTGATACGGTGACAGCCTACCGTGAGTACAAGCAAGTCCTTCAAAATATTGTCGACGCTGAGGAAATGATTAAAGAATCAGGTGGCGATGCAGATTTGGAAGAAATGGCCAAACAAGAGCTAAAAGATGCTAAGGCTGAAAAGGAAGAGTACGAAGAAAAACTGAAGATCTTACTTCTTCCAAAAGATCCAAACGATGATAAGAACATTATCTTGGAAATCCGTGGGGCAGCAGGAGGAGACGAAGCCCAGTTGTTCGCTGGTGATCTATTGCAGATGTACCAAAAATACGCAGAAAGCCAAGGCTGGCGCTTTGAAGTCATGGAAGCATCCTACAATGGCGTTGGCGGGATCAAAGAAGTCGTAGCCATGGTCTCTGGTCAATCAGTCTACTCGAACTCAAGTATGAATCTGGTGCCCACCGGGTACAACGCGTTCCTGTGACTGAAAGCCAAGGTCGTGTCCATACCTCAACTGCCACAGTTCTGGTCATGCCAGAAATCGAAGAAGTCGAGTATGACATTGATCCAAAAGACCTTCGGATTGACATCTACCACGCTTCTGGCGCGGGTGGACAAAACGTCAACAAGGTCGCTACAGCCGTTCGTATCGTTCACTTGCCAACCAATATCAAGGTAGAGATGCAGGAAGAACGGACCCAACAGAAGAACCGCGAAAAAGCCATGAAGATCATCCGTGCGCGTGTGGCTGACCACTTTGCTCAGATTGCCCAAGACGAGCAAGACGCTGAGCGGAAGTCCACTATCGGTACTGGTGACCGTTCAGAGCGGATCCGGACTTATAACTTCCCTCAAAACCGTGTGACCGATCACCGGATTGGTTTGACCCTTCAAAAACTGGATACTATCTTATCTGGTAAACTGGACGAAGTGGTCGATGCTTTGGTCTTGTATGATCAAACTCAAAAACTAGAAGAGTTGAACAAATAATGTTGTTGGGACCATTATTAGCCCAGTATGAAGAAGCATTAATAGCCGTCGGAGAGGAAGCAGAAAGCCTCTCCTTCGCGTATCGAGCTTTAAAAAACTGGACCTTTACAGACTTTGTCCTGGCCTTGCAAAAAGAAGTGGAAGTAGAGGACCAGGACTTGCTTGAATCCATCTTTGAGCAGCTGAAACATCACGTCCCTGCCCAGTATATTATTGGCAGCGCCGAATTCTGTGGCCATATTTTTACAGTTGACAAGCGCGTGCTGATCCCACGACCAGAGACAGAGGAGTTGGTGGATCTCATACTGGAGGAAAACGATGAGGAAGCCTTACGAGTTCTAGATATCGGAACTGGTAGTGGGGCCATTGCTATTAGTTTAGCTCTTGCTAGACCTAACTGGCAGGTTCAAGCTAGTGATGTGTCAGAAGAAGCTTTATCCCTGGCTCAAGAAAAATGCCAAACAGTTAGGAGCAGTCGTTTCCTTTCAAGTCTTCGGATGTTTTGGATCAGTTATCAGGTCCTTATGACCTGATTGTGTCCAACCCACCCTATATCTCTCGGGATGATGTAGAAGAAGTCGGAGCAAACGTACTAGCCTCTGAACCCCACTTAGCTCTTTTTGCGGATCGTGATGGATATGCCATCTACGAAAAGATTGCCAAGCAGACACCAAGTGTTTTAACAGCAGATGGAAAGGTTTATCTAGAAATTGGCTATAAGCAAGGAGCTAAAGTAAAAGAACTCTTTCAAGAGGCATTTCCCAACAAACGCGTTCGCGTTCTGAAAGATCAATTTGGACAAGATAGAATGGTAGTAGTAGACAATGGATCTATTTGAGAAAGAATTAGAAGCTGGACATGCAGTTATCTTACCAACAGAAACCGTCTATGGCCTCTTTGCCAAGGCTCTGGATGAAGCAGCGGTTGATCAGGTATATGCTCTAAAGCAACGCCCTCGTGAAAAGGCTATGAATTTAAATATTTCCAGTGAAGCAGATATTCGATTTTATTCGAAAAACCAACCAACCTACCTGTCCAAATTGATTGCAAGTTTCTTACCAGGCCCTTTAACCATCATCCTTGAGGCTAATGAAGAAGTCCCAATTTGGATCAATTCTGGGATGGCTACAGTTGGATTTCGGATGCCATCCCATCCAAAAACATTGGAATTAATTCGTAAAACAGGTCCCTTGATCGGACCTTCTGCCAATCTCTCAGGGAAAGCTAGTGGGACCCAGTGCCAGCAAATTCTTAAGGAACTTGGCCATGGTGTTTTAGGACTTGAAGACGATAGCTTTCTAACTGGGCAAGATTCGACTATTCTAGACCTTTCGGGTGCTAAAGCCCGAATCTTGCGTCAGGGTGCTATTACACGTTCGGAGATCCTTGAGCGTGTACCAGAGATTCCTTTCTGGGAGGAAGAAGATGTTACGTAACCTTTTATCAACGGATGTGGAGTCTTTAAGTCAGATTAACGAGCAAGCATTAGGCTACTCTTTTTCTACTGAGAAAACAGCCCGGCAACTAGCTAAATTGATCCAGGATTCCCACCATTTTTTCATCGGGTTTGAAGATGTTAAGTCGCATCAACTACTTGGTTATGTTCATGCAGAAGTTTACCAATCCCTCTACTCAGAACCTGGTTTTAATGTTCTGGCTCTTGCTGTTTTACCAGATCAGCAAGGGAAAGGCATCGGGAAAATTTTGCTTCAAGGATTAGAAGAAGAAGCCAAACGAAGAGGATACACTTTTATTCGGTTAAACTCTGCTGACTACCGCAATGAGGCTCATGCTTTCTACGAGCATGTCGGTTATAGCTGTGATAAGCTACAAAAACGTTTTATAAAATTTTTTTAAAGGAGTAGATCTATGATTTTTGACAAAGAAGATTACAAAGCCTATGATGCTGACCTATGGAATGCCATCGCCAAGGAAGAAGAACGTCAACAAAACAATATTGAGTTGATTGCTTCTGAGAATGTCGTCTCTAAGGCGGTTATGGCAGCTCAAGGATCTATTCTGACCAATAAATATGCCGAAGGCTACCCTGGTCGTCGTTACTACGGCGGGACAGATGTGGTCGATGTGGTTGAAAGCTTAGCCATCGAACGCGCTAAGGAAATCTTTGGGGCTAAGTACGCTAATGTTCAACCACATTCAGGAAGTCAGGCGAACTGCGCTGCCTATATGGCCTTGATTGAGCCTGGCGATACAGTTATGGGGATGGATTTGGCTGCAGGAGGACATTTAACTCACGGTGCCTCTGTGAGCTTCTCAGGTCAAACCTATAACTTTGTGTCCTACAGCGTAGATCCTGAGACAGAACTTTTGGATTTTGATGCCATCTTAAAACAAGCCCAAGAAGTGAAGCCAAAACTCATCGTTGCTGGTGCATCAGCCTACTCTCAGATTATTGATTTCTCAAAATTCCGTGAGATTGCGGATGCAGTAGGAGCCAAGCTCATGGTTGACATGGCCCATATCGCTGGCTTGGTAGCGGCAGGTCTTCATCCAAGTCCAGTTCCTTATGCCCATATCACGACCACGACCACTCACAAGACCCTTCGTGGCCCTCGTGGAGGCCTGATCTTGACCAATGACGAGGAATTAGCTAAGAAAATTAACTCTGCTATTTTCCCTGGTATTCAAGGAGGACCGTTGGAGCATGTCATCGCAGCTAAAGCTGTAGCCTTCAAGGAAGCTTTGGACCCTGCCTTTAAAGAGTATGCAGCGAACGTCATTAAAAACAGTCAAGCTATGGCGGCTGTCTTCTTACAAGATCCTGATTTCCGTGTCATTTCAGGCGGAACAGAGAACCACCTTTTCCTTGTCGATGTGACGAAAGTCGTTGAAAATGGGAAAGTGGCGCAAAACTTGCTAGATGAAGTCAATATTACTCTCAACAAGAACTCCATTCCTTATGAAACCTTGTCGCCATTCAAGACCAGTGGGATTCGGATCGGTGCAGCAGCCATCACCGCTCGTGGTTTTGGAGTAGAGGAAAGCCGTACAGTGGCTGAACTGATGATCAAAACCTTGAAAAACGCAGAGAACCCAGCTGTATTAGAAGAAGTGCGGAACCAAGTCAAAGCCTTGACAGACGCCTTCCCACTTTACGAGGACTAAACCATCTTATGGACATTTACGTAAAAAAAGCCATCATTCATCAATTTAGCCCAGATGATACCGATCTTTATCTAGCAGACAAATTCCTGAATATCACCCCAAAAATTGAGGAGTACTTGCGCAAAAAGATTGAGCGAGTCTATTCCGATGAGGCCAAGACCGGCATTTTTGAGGAAGACAATCCATTCCTTGAGATGATCACGGATGATCTCCTAGAAACTTCAGTAGCCGTAGCCAATCGCTGGAAAGAAGAATTTGTCGTCTCTGAGAATCAAAAGACCAACGATTTGGTGTTTATCCAATTCTCGAAAGAAGGAGTGGATCACTTTGCCTTTCTTCGGATTGCCTTACGTGAAACCTTAACCCATCTTGGGGGAGAAGTGGATAACCCGATTAAGTTGACGCAAAACAATCTACCTGGTTTTGGAACGGGTGCAGATGAGGCTTTGGTCATTAATCTTCAAAGCCGCAAGTACCATTTGATCGAAAAACGAATCAAGTACAATGGCGCTTTCTTGAACTATTTCTCTGAGAATCTCCTCCAGGAGCAACCCAAGATTTCACCTAAAAAATCGATCAAAGAAATCGAAAAAACGGCCCAACGGATTGCTGAGAACTTCCAACAAGATGATTTTCAGTTCCAATCCAAGGTCAAATCAGCAATTTTCAACCAACTGGAAGAAGAGAATGAATTGTCACCTGAAAAGTTAGCCAATGATTTGTTCGATAACAACTTAACAGCTCGACTCAGTTTTGTCGATCAGGTGAAAGAGACTATTCCAGATCCTGTTCGCTTCGATGAGATTGATGCCAGCCGTCAATTGAAGAAATTTGAAAACCAAAAACTCTCCCTTTCAAACGGAATTGAGCTTTTGGTCCCTAACCATGTTTACGAAGATGCTGAATCGGTAGAGTTCATTCAGAATGAAAATGGAACCTACTCGATCCTCATCAAGAATATAGAGGACATTCAGAATAAATAATGATGAAACGAATAATAAAAATCTTCTTTTGCCTCTTGCTCGTCTTTATCATATACAAGGGCTATCAGATACACCGGGATGTTAAACAGGTCATGACTTATCGTACCCTAGTGCGTGAAGTACTGGCTGAGGAAGATACTGGTACGAATGAAGATCTGATCCTTGCTATGATTTATACAGAGACCAAGGGCAAGGAAGATGATGTCATGCAGGCCAGTGAAAGTGCAACAGGACAGACAAATTCTATCACCAATAACAAAGAAAGTATCCGCCAAGGAATTCAAACCCTCTCTGAGAATCTACGAAAAGCAAAGGAGAAGGGAGTTGATCCCTTGGACAGCTGTTCAGGCTTATAATTTTGGACAAGATTACATTGAATATGTAGCAAAAAAATGGCGGGAAAAAAATAGTCTTGAATTAGCCCGTAAATACTCAAAAGAAGTGGTTGCACCGAGTCTTGGAAATGTCACAGGGAAGACCTATCTTTATCTCCATCCTATTTCATTTTTACATGGCTCAGAGCTCTACGTTAATGGGGGAAATTATTATTATTCACGTCTCGTTGAAATGAATCAGTTCATCATGAAACTATTTTCCTGGTTCTAATACAAGCAGTCGCTCTAAACAAGGGAAGAATCCCTTGTTTTTTTATGGAGCAAACTGTCATCTGATTTTTAAAGAAGCTGTAAGCCAGTCTTAAGATAAAAAGGATAGACTAG